>JACCDO011170708.1_pt1 | contig 43200 bp, 64 predicted proteins | sample 7446101 | NCBI WGS metagenome assembly JACCDO01 (sample SAMN15323440, study PRJNA562643) | freshwater metagenome | isolation source: river surface water | place: USA:Blue River Watershed | collected 2017-08-16 | reverse complement strand
TGACAATCTGGATGTCTGGATTGTCTGGATCTGGAAAATCCACAATAGCTAATAATTTAGAATTTACACTTAACTCAATGGATTATCATACCTACATTTTAGATGGTGATAATACTAGACTTGGATTAAATAAAAATCTCGGATTTTCAGAAGAAGATAGAGTAGAAAATATTAGAAGAGTTTCTGAAGTTTGTAAATTAATGAATGATGCTGGTTTAATAGTTATCTGTTCATTTATATCTCCTTTTCAAAAAGTAAGAGATCAAGCCAGAGAAATAATAGGTGAAGAAAGATTTGTTGAGGTTTTTGTAGATGCTGATTTAAATACTTGTGAATTGAGAGATCCTAAAGGACTTTATAAAAAAGCAAGAGCAGGTGAAATAAAAGACTTTACCGGAATATCATCTCCTTTTGAAAAACCAAAAGATTGTATAGTACTTAAAAATAATAATATTGATGATTTAGATGCTAATGTTAATACTCTTTTAGATTTCATAGTTAGCCATCAAAGAGAAAATAAAAAGTAATTATGTGGAATAAAGTAAATCATGGTGGTGAACCCACAAAAAATCCAGATAAAAAATGGGCAATATTCATTGGTAGATACCAACCTTATCACTGGGGACATATTGAATTAATTCAACAAAAATTAAATCAAGGTATTCCTGCTCTAATTATGGTTAGAGATATTGAACCAGATGAAAAGAATCCATTTACAACTGAACAAACAGTAGAAATGATCGAAAAATATCATAGAGCCAAAGGTGATGATGTGAAAGTTATGATTATACCTGATATTGAGTCTGTAAACTACGGAAGAGGTGTTGGATATGAAATAAATGAATTTACACCACCAGATAATATAGGATTTATATCAGCAACTAAAATAAGAGAATCTATTAAAAATGGAGATAACTCTTGGAAAGATATGGTCGATGAATCAATACAAGAAGATGTAATAAAATATTTATCACAATATCATGAGTTCTAAAACTTATCAAATTAGATTTAACACAAATTCAACAGATGACTCAAATCGTTGGAGATTAATTGAAAATGGAAATGAGATATTAGTCTCTGATATAGTAATTGATGCTCAGACTTATACAACTAAAGATTATATTGAAGGCGTTGGTGATAAGTGGCATGTTAGTTGCACTGGTGAGTTAGAAGTGAAAAATGGAATAGCTCACATCACGGTTAAACGCAAAGATAACGCACTAAAAAGACATATATTAAAGACTATTTCTTATAGAATTTTAGGAACACTAACAACAGTCGGAACTGCTTATTACTTCAGTTCTAATTTAGCATTATCATCATTTATAGGAGTTGGTGAATTATTATTAAAACCTATATTATATTTTTTACACGAAAGAGTGTGGTATAGATTTGGAAAAACTGGTAGATAAAAAAAACCGATTACAGAACGTAATCGGTTTTTCTTTCGCTTAACCCTTCTTGTTTATATTCAATATCTTCCTTAATCTGAATATCTTCTTTTTTAGGTTCAATATTTTGAATCTGATTTTCTAAAGACTTCCAGAATTCAGTATTGTGTAACTTATCATACCAAGATTGACCTAACATTTCTCTAGCGTCTGAATAAGCAGGTAATAGTTTGCCAGTTTTTATCTCGTGTAAATCTGATCCCCATCCATATCCAGCGTCATTTTCTCTAATAACCTGCTCGATATTGTTGAAGTCGTGTTGATAATATTCTTCACCAACAAAATCATATAACTTTCTAAACCAGAAATCAGGATTAGTAGTCCACTGCTCATAAGGAAAGAATAATATTCTATCACCTAATCCTCTTTGAATAGTATCAACAAGAGATACATATGGTCTACCTAATACACCATCATCAGATGTCCAAACACCAACTCTACCATCTAAAGTTTTCATTTGAGAGTTACTGAACTCACCGTGTATTTCACCATCTGCTCTGTTCTTTCTGAATAGTTTTTCAAAAGAAGTGCAGATATCTTCTAGATTTCTAACACAAGCAACTATTCTTGCCTTCTTTCCAGTAACTTTTTCTATAAACTCAATGTGTGATGACCAAGCTCTATTTTTATCAAAAATAACTTGTTTATTTGTATTGTGATAATTTTGAATTATTGCTCTAATAACATTCCACTTATCTTGACCATCAGGATATGTTGCGTGTCCTTCTAACTTACTCCAATTATCTCTTACTTGTAATAGAAAGTCAAGTAAAGATGATGTAGCAGTAGTTTGAAAATTTGGATTTTGTAAAAGTATATTTGTTAGTAACGTACTTCCACTTCTTGGAAGTCCTCCTATAAAATGTAGTCTTCTCATAAATTTAAAATTGATTTTATTATCTCACCTGAGTCAAATATTTTTAATCTATCGTATGGAAATTGAACTGGGTTTCCACTAATATCAAAATCTTCTAAGTATGAAGAATGGTATGTGTCATAGACTGGTTCAACATTTGGTTTTATATTTATATTAGAACTGTATCCTAAAACACTTGGTTTATTTCCAATCCAGCAAACAACTGATTTCAAACCAAGAGCTGCTGATGCGTGCTGAGAGAAAGAATCAATTAATAGTCGTTTATCAGAGAAAACAACAGATGCTAAAATCTCTCTAGTGTCTAATGCCAATCTATGACATCCTTCTATCAAATCTTGATTCTCATATCCTAATTGATATATGTGATAATCATTTCTGAAATAATCAACAATATCTTTTGAGTTCTGATATGGCAGGTCACGATACCATGAATATGGTCTTGAATTGCCACCTCCGCCATTTGTATGTAATAAAAATATTGGCTTAGTAACATTTTGATACATTTTAAGTTTCAAATATTCTAATTCTAGTGGTGAGAAATAAAGTTTTGGAGATGTTCCATCCCATTTTATACCAATTAGATCACACCAAATTTCTACAAGGTGTTTATTACCTAAGATATAATCTTGGCAATGATATGGTTCATGTCTATAGATTTTTACATCTTTTTTATAAATAAAATTCTTATAAAAATTAGCAACGTGTCCAAATGGATATATTTGATAAACATTTGGATTGTTAAACCAGACTTGTGGCCAAGCAGTTACTATAATTATATTTCTTTCTGGATCTGACTGCTTTAGTGATGAAACTACAGCTGTGGCTAGTATGTTTTTACCGATACCACCTTCAACGTGAAATATTGAATACATTAATAATTAAAGTTTTATTTTTATATGAAATTATAATTTAAAGTTGATTTTACTAACCATATAAATATTCTTCATACTTTTCTTCATTATTTAAGTTAATCTGAATATTCGCTTCTTTATCTCCTGTTTTAAATTTAACAACCACTAAATTCATTAGATCAACATCTACATCGTTAAGTAAATTGTCAATTACACTTTCTCTTTGGTCTTCTAAAGATAATTTAGGACCGACTTCTATCTTTAAATCAATATTATACCCTATTTTTCTTCTTACGAAGTTTAATATCATTTGATGATAAGCATTCTCATCTTTTCTATAATTCTTAAAAAGAAAAATAGCAAATATCACCATTCTGGTAACATAGTTATGATTAATACGTTGAACATCTAATCTCACGATAAAATTGTGTCTATTTTTTTATCTCTAACTTGTGTAAAATTCAAAAGATTTTTAAAATCAAATTTTGAATAGCAGTCTCTACAAGTACAATCATCGTTTAAGTCGGCAAAAACATTTTTTGAAAAACATTTTGGACAACTCAATTTTAAAATATTGATTCTTAGAGAATTTACTTCTCTTGTAAATATATTTTTAGGATACACTCTGGAATTCATCTATCTTAGAAAGTGTTTTTATAACAATTGTTTCAATATCACCTGGTTCGATTATAGAATATTCTATATCATTATCCTTAATCAATTTTAAATAGGCATTATCAACTTCAATTGCCTCTTTTAAGGTCTGAACTCTACCATTCTCTTCATAGTCTAATTTTCGACTTATATAGAAGTTTAAGGTATTTAATTTCCAAAATTCAGATATAACTAATTTTCTTAATGCTATATTTTCAGTTTTATCATACACAATTGAATTAAGTAGTGGTGAATCCGTTATAACTACATCAACTTTACCTAAAAGTCTATGAACTCTTGCATGTTGTTTACCGAAAATATAAATTTGATTCTCTAACTTTTTATAACTCTCTTCCCAAACCATATCTTTAGCATATTCGGTAGCCATTTCACAGTCTATACCCATTATTTTTAGTTTAGCGAATACCGATGCACACAATGTAGATTTACCCACACCAGGACCACCAAATAGATTAATAACCAGTGTCTTTTTCATACTCATGATATGTAAAAATGACCCTATAGTTTTTGTAAACTTTGATGTAATACAAATATATACATGTATATAATTTACTATTATGGCTAAAGATAAAATGATGAGTCTTAGAATTCCAGAAGTTCTAATTGAAGAGTATAAAAAATTTTGTGAAGAAAATTCTTTTACTATGTCTAAAAGACTTAGAAAACTTATGGAGAGTGACCTAGAGCGTTGGAGAAAATATCAATACGATAAAAGGAAGTCAGAATCTCAAAGTTCAGATTAAAGAAAAGTTAAAGCTTGGGTAGGTATTAGTAATTCATAATAATTACCTCAGTAGTCACCTTATCACCCTTTCTTGATACTTTATTATAATCAAATTGTAGTTCTTTATATCTGTAACCATCAGAAATTAATTTATCTAACATCCAACAAGTCTTGCCATCATGGTATAAGACACCAGATACCATAAATGATGATTCATTTTTATCAATAGATTTTAGATAATTATACAATTTAATATCATCATCTTCTTTCCAGAAAGCATTATAACCGGCTTCAGATATTTGTTTTTTACCAATTGAACCATCTTCATTTTTAATACGACCATATGGTGGATCGGCATAAAACATAATCTTATTTGAAGAAACATCAATCTGATCAAAAGGTACAGATTTAAATCTAATACTGTCTTTATATTGGCGAATATGATTAGTAAATATCTCCACTTTTTTATCAGTATTATTGTTCCAACCACGATCACCATAGGTTTGATTATACTTAAACTTTTGATTGAATCTCATCATATTGTTAGTAGATGATAACATCAAAGCCCATAGTTTAGCAGGTGTTGGATTAGAATTATAGTCTTCTCTTAGTTTACCAAATAACTCTGGATTTCCCTTAGATGGGCAAATAGATTTGGTTTCTTCAATGATTGAATCACTATTCAATAAAGATTGATGAATACCAATTAAATCCTTAATAATATCATTAGCAATTAATTTAGTGTATTTATCAACAACATTGGTATAAACAGATCCACCACCAGTAAATAGATCAACAAAATAAGGTTTTGTATAATCAAATTCTGGCAGTAGTTGTTGTAGTAACTTGAACTTTGAACCGGTATAGTTGAATGGTGTTTCTATCATTTTCCTAATTCTTTTAGTAAAGTGTTTATTAGTTCTTCTTCAATTGAGCTATCTATCCCTGAATATTGTGATATATCATATACCATATCTCTAGTCCATTCAGATCTTAGTTTTCTTGTTTCAGCTTTTATAGTTTTAGAAGTCCATCTAACTCTTTTCTTTTTAGCTTCTTTTATCTTTTTTACTAAATCTCTAATGTCTTCCATTAATAGTTCATTATTAAAAGTTCGGTTCCTTTTGTTTGTGATTTACCCGCTTTAGCCATTGCAGCTTTATAGAATGATTTACTCTCCCAACGATATTCATCTTTTGGAAACCATTCAGATAACTGTGGAAAATCATAATAACTCAATGAGAATTTACCTTTAGTTGCTTTTAATGTATTTGCTAATCTCTCGTGTGTTTCTAATCCAAAGTCATGATTAGCATAATACTTCTCAGTTGAATAATAAGGAGGATCACAATAAAAGTAAGTAGTTGGTGAATCATATTTTTCAATTACTTCTTGAAAATCCATATTTTCAGTAACAGTAATTTTATCGAAATACAATTTCCATTTAGAATCATCCAATTTATTCTTAAAAGAATCAAACTTAGATCTGTATTTACCTTTTAGGTCAATAAAGCTAGATTTTTCTGGATTAGTACCAGACCAAACTTGACTTAAAACATAAGCATATTTTGATGCTGTGTGAAAATCAGGTGATGATAAATCTACTTTAAAATCACTTGCAAATATTTCACTCTGAAACTGTTCAAATAGTGATTTATCTTGTGATTTATAATCTTTAATAATCTTTGAAAACTCATTATGTTTTCTCAAACAATTAAACAAATTAACATTTAGTGGATTAAAATCATTATATACAACTTGTTTGATATTTGTATATTTTGATAAATCCATTTTAAAAAATACCCAGAACATTCCAGAGAATGGTTCTACATATGTTTCTATATCTCTTGGTATATAATCTCTAATCCAAGTTCCTATTTTACTTTTACCACCGATGTAACTTAATGCCATTTAAAAATAATATTTTTAATTTATATGAAAAATCTAAAATAAGTTGCATTTAGAATTATAAAATAATATATACAATATGTCAATAAAGAAATTTGATAACTTTTTAAACGAGGATATACAGGTACAAGTACTAGATGTAGTTATCGATGATAATGGTAATGTCTATAATGGATTGGTGAAAGATGAATTTGACAATCCTTTTCCACTAACTAAGGGTAATTTGGAAAGAGTAAGAAATGCAAGAAGAATTGAAGTAGTAGGGATTGTAAGTAATAGTGGTAGAAACTTCACAGCGGGAATAGATAAAGGTGGAAATTTGGTAGCACCAAATAATAAGATTGATGATGAGGGCTACTTACTAAACTCAAGAGGTGAAAGAATGAAAATACCAAAATCAACTCTGATGATAGGTAAATTTCCAAGTAAATTTTGGAAGAAATTCGTCTTAAATGGTCAAGTTAAAGTAAATTTAGATTATACCTTTTTGATACCAATATTACCAACTGGTTGGGTCAATGTTAAAATTGACATGGAAGTTGTTAAAAGAGTTAGAAGATATTCAAAAAACTTAGGAACAAATACTAAGGGATTCAAATCCTTTGTGGACAAGATATCCGACTTACAAAGAATGAGCGGTGGAGTTAAGTTAAGGTCGAGGTCAAGAGAGACAATACAAAAAGAATTATCAGTAATTATACTTCTTCATTACATAAACGAAATTAAAGATTTCTTTAGTCCTGGTTCATCTGGTTCACTTTTTGAATCATTCATTGCTGGGATGATTCCTAATGCACAAGTGAAAGACGATAATAGCGCCGTAGACGTTGTAGCAGAGGGTAAGAGTTATCAATTAAAGTTGTACGACAGCCTTACTGAAAATGTTCCAATTAACGCATCAGATAAGCTTGATTACTTATTAATAGGATTAAAATATCCAAACAAGATTGTTTTATTTGTTTTAGGTGGTGAAGAATGTGACTGGAGAGATTTTACTAGAACAACGGATTCAGGTTCAAGAGTTAATGTTAGAACAATCACGAATTCAGTAGAGGTACCAAGATTCACTTTTGAAATTTCAAATATCGAAGAAAAGATTAAAAATATCGCAAAAGGTCTAAAAGAATCTTTAGATGATTTATATTCAGAACTAAGTCAATTTCAATATAATGTGGAGTCAATTGTCAGTGGTGTAGATAAAGAAGGAAAGGTTTTAGATGATACCGCATTCTTAGTCACTGAAAGGAATTCTCAAATAAATATTGAAAACATGAGGAAACAATTAGATTCTCTTGTGAGAACAATTGACCATAGAAATCGAGGTTAATCTAAAAGAGCATTTGTCTTTAATTCATAATCTAATAGAGCCAATCTACAAAATCTCTCAATAATTTTTGGTTTTGTATCATAGTATAGATTAACATTATTAACTCTGATTAAATTCTTTCTCCGATTTTCTTTTATTACAATAGGTGAAGCATTTTCAAAATGATATCCAACATTATTCTTAATAATAGAATCATATATCACCTTCTCACGTATTCCAGTACTTTTAGCCTTGGAAACAATTGAATTTACTAACGACTCGTAATCGAGTTTGTCAGTAACAGATGTAAATATTTTATTGTATAAGTTTGATAAATTTTTATCAGTGAAATTAGAATTATCAATAACATTAGAGTAAATACTTCTTGATAATACATTATCTTCTGCGACCTCAGGCTTCACCTTAGGATTTTTGATAAACTTTAAAAGTGACCTTCTTATTTCAATTTCTACGTCACGAGCTTCTCTTTCAGTTGAATACTCAACAAGAGATTCGTATTTAACTGGTCTAAAACACTCTGTTGAGTTGTATTTAGTTATTCTTGCTAATGGTTCTGTAGTGAATCCGAATTTAAAAATATCACCCATTCCATCAGAAACTATATAAATATATCCTTTTATCATGTCAATTTTATTTTAATAATATCTAAAGTTTACCAAATCTCTGGATTATTTTCTTTCATTTGTTTATAAACATCTTGACCAGTTTTAACCCATTGATTCCAATTCATTCTCAATTCATCTGAAATAAATCCTAATGCACTACCATTGTTTCTCTTAACAAATGACATAATGCTCTCGGCGTGTATTGAGTGGTGTCTATATTCATTTTCACCACAACCACAAGCAGTAGAACGACCATTATTAAATTCCCAAACAAGTGGAATTAATCCGCACCCATTACAGGGTAGCCAAAATTGAGGATTATTTACTTTTTTATAGGCTCCTATTGCTTTGTATTTTTTTCTATACTCTTCCCAAACTTTAGAATATTTCATTTCTTGTTTTTTCGAAGTATAGTTCTTTATCCATCTTTCATCATTTGATAGGTTACCAACATCTGATTTATCTGGTATAGATTTTATAAATTCTCCTCTATTCATTTCTCTTAGTTGATAGTTGTTTTTAGTGTTTAAGAACCTAAGAGCAGAGGATTTGTCTTTCCAGAATTTAGCACAATAAATGAATTCAGTCGGTCCATTTACAGAATAATATACTAACTTGACTTCTTCACCAAAAAGCTCAGATAACTGATTATCTCTAATAACTGATTTATCACCAACCTCATAGTAATAGAATGTATCTCTCTTACCAAAGTAAATATTTAATAACTCATTCTGATCCATCACTTAATTAAATTTGTTATTTTAAGATTTCTAAGTTCTCTTTTATAGAAGTCTGAAACATTTATAACACCTGGGTCTGGAATTTTTTTAGTTAAAACTCTAACTAAAATATCATCTGACATTCCAGTTATATCTAAAGAAAATTTAGATCTTTTTGACTTTTTTATATGTAGAGTTTGTTTAGTGAGACTATAGAATTTAATCTCACCTGAGCCTACTTTATCGTCTAAAATGGATTTTATTTTTGCTTTTATGAATATATTTTTCATGGTAAGCAAATATAGTAAAAATTACCTAACTAAAAATATAAATCCCTTTTTTTGAACAACTTCAAATGTTCCATAAAATCTATAGTCAATAAAATAGACAAATGGTTTAGGAGATCCGAAGTATTCATCACCGCCTAACCATTTACCATCTATATCTTGTGTTTTGAACACACACTCACCATTGGAGTTAAAAATCTTCATTGAGAAATACTCTACTGAATCTTTTTGTAAACAAAAAACGCCAAAATAATCATTTTGGCCGTCTCCGTCTGGTGTGAACGCATTAGGAATAAATATCTGTTGGGAATATAGACTTATTGTAATTAGTGAAAAAATTACTGCTAAATATCTTTTCATTTTCCCTCAGATTCTAATTTTGTAATTTTGTCTCTAAGTTCAGCTGCTACTTCATACTCTTCATTTCTGATAGCATCATCCATCATTCTACGAAGATCATCAATAGACACAACTGATTCTTTTTTCTTCTTACTCTTCTTAGGTTTATCTTCTACAACCTGACCTGTATCATCGGTTTGAATTCCACAAGTAGTTAATACTTCTTCAGTTACATATAGTGAGCAATCGAATGTTAGTGCTAATGAAAGTGCGTCACCAACAGTTGTTTCAACTTCTAAATCATCAACTCCATTATTCGTAACTATTTTACAATAAAATACACCTTCTAATACTTGGTATATACAAGCCTCTTGACAATCGATTCTATATCCATCTGCAAGAGATTTGAATATATCGTGTGTTAATGGCCTTGGAGTCTTTAAATTTTCAAGTCTCAATGCTATAGTTTGAGCATCTTGTGATTTAATCACAATAGGTAGTTTTCTATGACCATTAACTTCTGATAGAACTACTACATAAGCATTTGGTTGACTCTGTGAATATGATAATCCAATTATTTTTACTTCTCTTTTCATTTTAATATTGCGTTTATTTGAAAGAATCTTTGGTATTCTAAATTACAAGCTAAGTTTTCTCGAAGCAAATGTAACAATTCTAAATTAGAATTAAAACTATTTGTTTTAAATTTTGGTTTTTTCTTTGAGAAATCTACTGTTATAAATTTATACTCATTATATTTATTTGACTTTTTAAGTTTAGAATCTTTTATAATTATTTCTTTAATAGCGAAACAAAGTTTTCTATCTTGAAAAAGAATAAAGTATCGAACCTGACCATCTTCTTCTAAAAAGTTGATTCCAGGTCCGATACCTCTTGAGAAGGAGTAATCTCTCCATCCCATTCTTCTTAATATAGTAGTATTTAACTCAAACATTAGTCTTGTAATAATAAGTCAGCTGCACTTGTTGCTCCCCAAGCAAGTGGCTTAGCATAAACTCTATAATTCATACCACGTAACCAAGGTACATAAGCACGATAGGCCATGTTAGACTTATTCTTAGAAATACCTCTTTCATTAATAGTTCCTTCAAATGGATTGAAGTCTACATGAATATCAACAAGTCTGTAAGGGTTTACCTTTTCAAACTCCGTTAAGTTTATATTTTTAATAAAAGTCTCTTCTTGGTGTGCTGGAATATAATCATATTCACCATTACACTTCATCAAGTGAAACTTATATCTCTTTCTCTCTAATTCTGTTAAGTCTTTTCTCTTGAAAGAACCTTCAAGTTCTTTATCTAAGAATTCGGCAATATCGTGACAAAACTGAGCCTCTTTATGAAGTCTTTCAAAATTGTCTCGAATTTTTTCAATATTCTCTCTGAAAAATACAACGTGAGCACCATTTCTAATATCAGTATTATATAACATTATAGTGCAAGCGTATATTGTTCTCTTTCTTTTCTGAATAGAGTCACAACCAACACTAATTGTAGCATTAGGCTCATTTTTTATATACTCTTTAAGATATTCTATAATATCCGGGATGTACTCTCCCCCAAATTTTTTGAATCTATTTTTAAACATCTGATTCTTCTTTTATTATGTTAATACTCAATACTGACTTTTTAACCACATCGGGTGGTATTATAACAAATCCACCATTTTCGGTATTCATTTCAAATCCGGTCTCATAATAGTTTTTTGAAAGCTCTACAATATTTCTATACTGTTCAAATGATACTTCCAATATTTCACCATAATAAATACCGTATTCACAATGTAGTGTAAGTTGTATTTTAATCATATTCATTAATATTTATAAAAAAAGAGAGCCTTTGTTTTACAACACAGGCTCTCTCTCTTTTACAACAATCTCAACATCTGATTATTTACCAGGCTTGTTGATTTTCTTAATTGTTCGAAGAACATCTTCGAATCCCAACAAGAAGGTCTTAATCTTCGGTTTAGAGATATCAAGGTTGTTGTCAAGTATAAACAACAAGTAAGCCGTCAATTCATCTTCACCAACTCCTTTCAAGAACTTAGTGATGTTAGTAAGTTGCTTTTCAGTGAACTTACCAAGATCCATCTCTTTAAGAGACTGAATAAGTTCGGAGTTCTTATCACGGTTGTACTTTTTCAAGTCAGCCGCTACACGATCATAGTCGTTGATGATATCGTTGATATTGATATTCAACATATCTTCACAGTACTGAAGGAACTTCATCGCTGAGTTTCCAACATATCCTGCCGCAATCTCTTTAAGAATTGGGAGGAACTCACGAGGACCAGCATCCATTCCGAAGTTAGACACGATGAAGTCACTCAAGAACGTCCAAGAACGTGGAGTTGCATATGCCTGTGAATTATCAGAGGTCTTATACAAGTTCTCTGGATGTGCTTGTAAGTAACTTACGATCATCTTGTGAACATTGTCTTTTGCAAATCCTTCTACCCACTCTGGGAAACTCAAGGTGTGTTTGATATGAATCAAACGGTTATTCAACGCTGAGTCGAACTCTTCTACGTCTGTACCATCTTCGTCACCAAGGTTACCAGAAGACATCATAAGTACAGTGTCATTGAATTTGAAATTCACACCGATTTGACGCTCAAGTAGAATCTGAAGAGCCGCGTTACGAACAGATTGAGAAGCTCGGTTCAACTCTTCAAAGTGAATAATTGTAGGTTGTTTGTTAGCCTCGATAGCCCAACGAGGTACTACGAAGTCAAGACACTTTACACCTTCATTGTCTGAAACGTGTGGGTACAATCCAACATCAGTTTCGTCAACCATTGACAATCGGATATCCATATATCGGAAACCCATTTTCTGAGCGATAGAACGAGCTATCGCCGACTTAGCTACACCAGGTTTTGCTGTAATATACATTACACCTGACTTACCCCACATCATTCGGAAGTAAGATTGTTCACGATTTGTAAGAGTAGGAAGCTTATCCATAAACTCTTGAGGCATCATTTTACTGTTATTCATACTTTTTTGTTTATCTTGTTTATACAAATATAAGGAAACTTTTTCAATTTCAAAGAAAAATCCAAATTTTTATATTTGGATTTTTCTTTCTTGTAGCCGGGGCGGGAGTCGAACCCGCACGGGATTTAGGCCCAAGGGATTTTAAGTCCCTCATGTCTACCGATTTCATCACCCGGCCAAGGATTCCCTCATTTAGAGGGAAGATATTAACCTTTAATAACTTCTACGTTTTTAAGAGCGATTACAGGTTTTACTTGTTCCATCACATCAGAAGCTTGACCGTAATTCTTCATTACATCGATGGTTCCTTTTGCCACTGAGAATACTGTAACTGCTTTGATGATTTTACCTTTATCTTCATCAGAGATTTCATCACAACCCTCGATAAGGTTTGAGAGGATTTCACCATACTTCTCAATCATATCGTTATCGAAAGCGAAAGTTGTCTTTTCTTCAACAATTTCTTCGCCAAATTCTTCACGAAGAGCTTCTGCCTTTTCTCCAGTCAAAGAGATATATTTATCAGAAGGTACAAACATAACTTGTGCTGTATCACCTGCTACACGAGATTCTAACATCACAGAGCCTGGGTTACGACCCGTCTTTTGGTACATTTCAGACCACTTTTCTTTACCAAGATCTTTAATTTCATCTGAAATCATATCAGCCTTAGCCTTATCTGACTTCATACGATCTTGAAGAGACTCAAGTGTTTGAATTTTTTCGAAGAAAGTTACATCATCTACATTGATGCGAACTTTACTGTCTTTCTTATCAGTTGTTTTAGTTGCTGCTGTTGATTTTGCCTTTGCGAAAAGATTAGCCATATTTTTTGTGTTTTATCGTTGTTTGTTTTACAAATATAAGGAACTTTTTTCATTCACCAAACTTTTTTCAAAGTTTTTTTTTATTTTTTGTGAGTGATTTATTCCCTAATTGTTTTACAAATATACGAAATTATTTCAAATTGTCAAGCTTTTTTTTTCAAAAATCATCATAATCATCATCCTTTGAACGATACTTTCTTGTAGTGTAGTCATCTTCTTCATCATCAAAGTCGTCAAAGTCATCGTAACCATCAAAGTCATCATCATCAGCCTCCATATATGGATATACTTCCAATTCTTCAAATAAGTCACAAATTTCTTCTATCTCAGAATCTGTTAGATCAATATCTTTGATTTTAAAAGTGTATTGATTCTCAGCATTATACTCTATTTTACCTTCTTGTAAAAGAGTATCAAGTTTGTCAAACAATTTCTCTTCATTAGTGCATTCATCAAATGAATAACGTGTAAATAATTTAGATTGCATATTAATTAATTTTATTTATTTTAAAATTTTAAAAATTTCTGTTAGTGGTAGTCTACTCACATCTGAGGATTTTTTATATTTAGTAAATATAAAAAGTTTATTATCTCCATCTAATAATCCTATGTCCATTATTTTATCACCTACTAACACTTTTAAGTGTGACTCAGTTATAGAAACTGGTATAATTTCAGATTCTGGATCTTCATCAAAATTTGAAATATTTTTCACAAAATTAAAATTTTCTTTTTTATAAAATTCTTGTTTAAGAAGTTTTAAAAATTTAGAATTATTTTCTAATACCTGATTCTTTCTAACACCGAAAACATCTTTCCATTTAAATCCTAATGTGACATGAAAATCGTGTTCAGGTAATCCATATCTCTCTCTTATAATGTTTAGTTTATCAGACTTACAAACAACAAAATAAGCAGTATTCTCATTTTTATTCGCAGTACCAATACCTAACATTTGTAAATCATCAATTTCGGTATCAAAAACTACCTCTAATGAGTTAATAAACTTATCCATTCCAATTTCTTTTGAAAGCTTATTATAATCCATAACATTAATAACAGTCATGTGATAACTTCCATGATCTCTTTTTTGTTGATTAGAGGTATATACCTCATATTCTTCTTCTGTTAAGACTTCTTTTAATTTATCTAAAAATGGATTAATAACCTCATTGTTGAACTTAATGCCAATATAGTTGTTGCCTATAGTATCTTTTAGATACGTAACATAATAAATCATTTGATTTTTTAATTTTTGATATATATAAATTATTTTAATAAAGTTACTGTTCCATATTTAATAAAATATTTCTTATTAACTCTACATATCACTTTATAAACATACACATCGTCTTGTGCTATTTTATTATTAAATCTACCATCCCATCCATATTCAGGGTTATTACTTTTAAATATCATCTCACCCCATTTGTTATAAACCTCTAATACAAAATCTTTTTCATCAACCTTTCCATATATTTTAAAAATATCATTTAGATTATCATCATCAGGTGTAAATGTGTTAGGAATCCAAATAATTTCACAGGGTTTTGATTCTATAAGAACTTTCTTCTCATATCCTGGACAACCACTAGAATTGTACTCTACTACACTAAGAACATAGACACTATTTGAATCTGGAAAGATAACTGTTACCTTATTATTAATCTGACTTAAAATATACCCATCACTAACTGACCAATTATATGTAGATCCACTATTATAATCTACATAAAATTTTTGAATTCTATCAACAGAGTCACAGTTTTGATAACTGAAACTTTGAGATTTAAGAAAAGATGAAAAAAACAATAAAATAAGCAGTATATTTCTCATGAATGTGTGTGTTTACCTATATATTACACACATCCACGATATAAAATTCTATTCCTTGTAAATTGGTGAAGTATTAGGTGATAAATTTACAATAATATCATAAGTTATTTGTCCAGAACATCCATTAGGATCATTATAAGTATAAGTTATTGTCTGATTACCTGATGAAGGATCAAATGTATTACCAACAACACCAACACCAGAAAAAACACCACCCGCTGGATTACCAACAAGATTTACTATAGGATCAGTATCACAAAGTGGTGGAATTGGATTAATACTTAAATTAGGTCCATTTACAACATCTATTTGACAAGTAACTGGTTGACCAACACATCCACTTGAATTCGTTTCAATTACTTGTAATGTGTATGTGCCAACTATTGAACCCCAATTGATAAAAACTGTTGATGTTCCTTGGCCAGATGTAATCACACCTCCTCCTGATAGTGACCAATTATATGTTGATCCGGGTGTATTAATAACAAAATAGTCTTCATTTTGAGTATTTATACAGACTATATCCGGACAAACTTGAGTTTGAGCAGATATGTTTGATGTAATTAAAGATAAAATTACACCTAAAAAAATTATTATTTTTTTCATAAAAAAGAGTTGAATTTCCTTATATATACAGGCCTTTCAACTCTTTTTTAATTTTTATATAAGTGTCTTATAATGTGATGTTTATATTAATAGTTTTTTAAAATTTTCTATTTCTAATCTTTTAATCTCATCACCAAGCGCTTTGCCTTTAAATCCCTGTGACATTAGATCTTCAGCAGATACAGTTGGAACATAGTCAATAAATCTAATAAATATTTTATTATGTATTCCACAAGTATCTAACCAATCAATTATTTGATAACTGGTAACGTGACACCTAATTTTCCTTTTATACATATCGAATGCATTCTCAGGTGATAATTTTAAAAGATCAATTAGGAAGACGACCTTAGATGATATATCACTCTCAATCTTATAATCAAGTATCATTTTGTTTTCAAGTTTTGAAGTATCTTCAAACTTAAATAGGTTAGAAATATAAGATGTCAGTTCATGTGTCTCAACAATGTCAGTATTTATTTTAGATCCTGGAAATACCTCTTCCCACATATCAAATTCATTAAAGAACTCAAGATAGTGTTTATAAGATTTAGCTTGTTTAAAAGCCTTTTTCATTTCTTCCCAAATTCTCTCAGCAGAAATTCTTTTCATTTCACCGGTCTCTGGATCAATATTTTGAAGTTGTTTTCTTTCTTTAATAGCTTTTGATAAATCATCAGAAAGTGGGGTACCATAACGAGATGCGAATCTAAATGCTCTAAGAATACGAAGAGAATCTTCATCAATCCTTTCAATAGCATTACCGACCATCCTTGTTACTTTATTCTGCATATCAGAAACACCACCAACAAGGTCCACAATTTCTTTTTTATCTAAGTCATAGAAAAGAGCATTATAGGTTAAGTCTCGTCTCTTAACATCATCTTCAATAGTAACACCGAGTTTAACTTCGGGATTACGACCTTTGGAAACATCTTCACGGAATGTTGCAATCTCCATTCCGGTAGGCTCATCTTCGGTATAAACAACTACTACACCAAAAGCCTTACCCTGTAAGTTAGTTCTGTATTTACGACCAAGAATTTGAAGAACTTCATCTGGAAGAGCATCAGTAGCGAGATCAAAATCCTTTGGCTTATCACTGTTTAGAAAATCTCTAACCGCTCCGCCAACTACATATAACTTTTTACCATTAGATTTAAAAAGTTCATGCAACTCTTTAACAGATTGTGGAATGATATTCCACATATCGTTTTTAATACTCTCGCAAAAAAGTTTGTATTTAGTTATCATAATGCAAATATATGAAAATTAATTTACTATTCTATTAACAGCATCTTTGGGATTTTCGTTATATAAAATATTAGTATTAATATTTTTGAACGCATCTATAACTTCCTCAACATCTGATATTTCAATAGTTGGTATTTCTCTACCAATAATTGAAAACATAGCTTCGGAGTTAGTTAATAATCTATCATCATCTTCATCTTTATAACCAGTATAGACTTTTATCTCATTACTCAGTATCTTTTTAAGTATATTTTTGAAATTATTAGCTGATCTTCTATCACTAAACATAGATCCCATTTCACCATAAGTGAAAAATCCCACAGGTGAAACACTGGATATGTTACCTTTTTCATCTAATTTGAAGTAGGTATTTAACTCCATTGTCCATAATTTATAATAATTACCAGACGTGCCACTATAGTGACCTGCAGTTTCTGCCTTAAATACTGATAAATACTCTGGTTTTATTTTCTCTAACTCTGTTTCATTCATATTAAATGAAACAGTAATAGATACTGGAAAGTTGTTTTGTGATTTATAATATTCAATATCATCAACAAATATATCAATATTAATATGCACCATTTGAACCTTAACTTTGATTGGTGTTTCGTTGATTATTCCCTTCAAAACCTCTTTTGAACCCCTACCAGCCGGATATGTATTCATCCACTTAATCCAAATGTTTAAATCTGGTGTTTCATCAAGTTGTCCTCTTTTCGCCCAATCTATCATTTTCTGACCTCTATCAGAATGTCCGGCCTTTCTCAACTTCTCACCCGCCTCGATGTAAGTCTTTATATTTAGTTCTTCAAATTTCTTTAGATGTTTCATTGTTTATAAAAATTCATTATTGATGATTTTTGTATATCTTCTTTAATTCTACCCATATCTATACCATAAGTAGACGCTATTTCAAGTCCTTGAATAGCATCTCTCTCAATCTTATCATACATATTTGTAATATCTTTATAACCACTTGGGTAATCAAATGTAGGATCAAATAAGTTTACTAACAGTCTCTTTAATGCAACTGCGGTTTTTCTATCAGCTATTTGATGTTTTGGTGAGCTATCATAATCATTGATACTAATACCTTTAAAAGTGACTTCACTATTTAAAACTTTATATGTTGGCCAAATCCACATACCCCAGAAAAATCCGTTGTGAAACTCACCATTGAAATTTTGTATAATTTCCTCAATATCTTCAATGTTTTTTGGTATAAGTCCTACAGCAAAACCAAATGAGAAGTCTCTATTATCTGGATCCTCATCTTCCCAGGAGTCAGTTAGCATTTCAATTTCTGTAAGAAGTTCTAAATAAAATGAATATACTTTTGGTTGAATAGCTGGAGCACCTGGTCTTGATAGTTCAATATTAAACTCACCATATTTACTGAATGTTTCCACACTCTTCTTCCATCTTGACATCTCTTCTCTTCTCTCAGCTTCTTTTGAATGTAGAAGTAATTTATCAGCTCTCTCTTCTGCACCAATAGCTTTACCCAAAGTTGGCTTTTCTTTCATTATCTGCTTTAATTTACGAGCAGCACTTCTATAAGTTTGTGATTTTAACTCCTCATTGAATTTCTTTAAGTACTTCATTTCAAAAAATTGATTTTAATATATATTAAAATGAAACACTTGAAATTTTTTGAAGCATTTAAATACAAAAACTTTACTATACAAGATATCATAAATTGTATTAAAAGTAAAGGATTTATCTACGCTAGTATTGTTAATAATTTACCGGATAATGACCCAGATATGGCAATTAATCCAATGAGTGTTGATGACGATGGTCTAATTACCGTTGAAATCGATGGTAAAGAATATGAGGTAGAATTAAGAAACGTAGAAAAAATAGAATTCTGATGATATTCTATCTGAGTAATTTATTAAGCTTCAAATCTCTATCCAATCTTGTTAAAAAGGTCTTCAATTCATCTCTATGAATATAAATCTCAGAACCTGTACAAATGTGATTTATTAGATGTTGATTTTCTAAACTAAACTGCATCACTAAATGTTTATTATTTTCGTAACAATAATTAAACAGTTTTTCAATTGCTTCTTCATCATCTTCAGTTAAGACATCAGCATGATAAAATAAAATACATTCTTCTTTTAGAAGAGAAAAGTCTAATGAAGATATATTTTTAGTACCTCTTTTGTGTATTGTTGATTTTTTAACTTCATCAGGTAGTTTTCTTTTATAGAGAAGGAGCGTAGAAAATCCGTTGCTAATGAATACATCATTAACATCGGATATTTCAGAGTTAAAAGTAGTTATCCAGTTATTATAACTACGAGCCTCTTTATCACACCTGATAAGTAGTATCATATTAGTATATATGAAAAAGGACCCCATAGGAGTCCTTTTTATTAATGAGTGTTCTCTAAAACAATTTGCTTAACCTTGTTGTTGGTTCGTGCAATTGGAACTTTCACTCCAACTGTAATCATAAGAACTCGACCTTTCAACTTAGACAAGTCCAAAGTATCTGTGTAACCATCGGTCAATACAACAGTGTTGTATTCATTGTAGTGTTCAACTACATAGTCAACTGATGGTTGAAGAACAGTACCACCAAGACCGTGAATTTTCATAGTCTCAAGTTGTTTAGCCTTCTTGAAGTTCTCTACCCACTTCACCTCAGTATCACCTTGAATAAAGTTGATTTCGATATCATTTCGATATACATAAGAAAGAACTCTCTCAAATGTACCTTGTCCACCCATTGATCCTGATGTGTCAAGAATTACGTTCACCTTACTCTTAATCTTACGATTACCTTTCAATCCTTGAATCTGGCGACGATTAGGTTTAACAATAGTCTTTTGCTTAATATGACCAAAGATCATATTAGAAACAGAACGCTTGATTTCTTTCAAGTAGTCTTTACGTTGTTTACGAAGTTTGTTAAGAGTTGTCTCAACATTACCAGCTGAAAGTCCACGAGATGCTAGTCGATCCATTACGTCACGAACCATTGCTTCACGCATTTCTTCTGGAACATCGTCACCAATGTGCTTGTCAAGGTATTCTCCTGTTCCATTCTCCATATCTTGGAAGATTTGGTCTGTACTCCAAGTATCAATAGAGTCACCATCTTTAGATGGATTCTTACCGTAAGGTCCATACGATGGCTTACCTGATGCGTCTTTACCACCTTCATTACCAGTACCATCACAATCTGGACAAGATTCATCTTGTTGACCACCACCATTTCCGTTTTGGCTTTTTCCTTGTCCTTGACCAGGTTGTTGACCTTGACCTTGGCCATCTTGACCTTGATCAGATTTTTGTCCTTGACCAGGTTGTTGACCTTGTTGTTTACCACCATCTTTTTTACCAGTACCATTGCAAGATTGACACTCAGAGTTCTTACACTTTCCTTCTTTTTGTTTCTTCTGATACTCTTCTTTCTTTTCTTTCAACCACTCATACAACTCTTCAAAGATAAGCTTACCGGTGTATTCTTTCGGAACAAACAATGCCATGTTCTTACCATCTTTACTCTTAGGAATTTCTACAAATGAATGTGAAATATCTTCCCAAATAACGTGATTGATAATCATGTCTTGAGCAATGTTAGATAACTTATGGTCATACTGACCTGTAATAGTTCTACGTGGGTGATTAAATAAAAGGTGAAAGTCTTCGTGAAGTGCAATAAAATTCACTTCTTTTTGAGACATATCTTCAAGAAATTTTGGAGAGTAGAAAAAATTCATACCCTTAGAAGTGACATTTACCGCACAGGTTCCAATAGAGTCTTGCTCGTGGAAGTTAACGTGAAGATTAAACTCACCATAATATGGTAGATTGACTTTAGTATCAATCAACATTGTCTGAATTGTATTCAGAAGTTTTTCGTGTATGTTTTTAACGATCATATTCTATTTATTTTCTACAAATATAAGGAATTATTTCTAATAGTCAAATTTTAAACCATTTCATTTAAAATTTCTTTCAAATGTGATGATACCTTAGTAACCTTTACTATCTGTCTTGTTTTCATTCTTCTTTGAACTTCCTTTTCAAATCTATGAATTATAATCTTAGTATAATCAGCAGGAAATGGAATTTCAACAAACCCGGACATATCTTTACTATCTTCTTTATATTCTAAAAGAGATATTGAATATATTTCAGTGTTAGACGTATTATTAGGCTTAATAATAATTAAGTATTTTTCATTTTCAATTTGAAAAACATAATCAATCTGACTAGATCTCAACTGTGATTTAGAATCGCCAATTAATCTCATACATATGTCATAGAGTGGCTTTTGAATATCATTCAAATTTTGTTTTTCTGAGTCCATTGTTTTTATGGCCTTTCTAAAATATCTTCGAAAATGTATAAAAGATCTTTTAGTTTTATATATCATCCATTTTTTAAATCTACCCTTTCCCATATTTTAAAGTTAGTGTTATTAATTAATTTTCTGAAACTGATTCCTCTGTGTCTTCTTTACTCTCATATGAGTTTGATCCACATATTTTATCAAACTCCTCATTTTGTTCAAATCCCTTTCGTATCATCTTACCAACAATTTGATGCCAGGTAAGACTACCACGATATTCAAAACAACCTGGTTTTGTCATAGTAATTTTAGCATCCTTTGATTCATCACTATTAACAAGTGACTTCATTACACTAAGAATTTCATTTTTTACTTTGACTTCATCAGAGGTCATGTCTGATTTTTCAGCAATTCGAATCTTGTAATATCCTTGAGTAAGCATCTTAAATAGTACATCTTTTTTAAGACCTACAATATCAGCAATCTTATCAGCGATATCTCTATTTTCATCAGTTAGTCCAATATCTTCTTTTTGCTCATCTGATACATTAAATACATATCCATTAAATGGATCAGTTTCACTGAAACTATCAAGACGTGTCTCAAGTACTTTCAAGTCTTCTGACTGTTTTTTTAATTTAGACTCAGCTGTGGAAATTTCATGTCGAAGTTTGGCAGACTCTTTTTCATTCTTCTCAATTCTTTCTTTTAACTCCGCAATTTTTTCCTCATTCATTTTACGAAATTGCTCTTCCATATAAGACTTCGCAGCGTTTTTCAAATTCTCATTTGGTGCTGGCGGATTTTCTACCGTATCTATAATAATTTCAACATCTTTTTCAGAAAGATTCAGATCTTCTTCTGTTTCTGAACTAAAAAGTGCATCAAGTATAGACATACCTGTTTCAGAAACTTCTGTTTGTTTCTGTTCTTCATCAAATAGTGAAAACAACATATCAATTGGTTTTTTGTGTTCTACCTCTAAGTAACATACTTTAGCATCTTCATCTTGAAACTCAAGACCAGATACTATAAATTTTTGAACATATCCTGTTACATCACGACCATCAATTTCATCAATAAATCGTTGTATCATATCGGGTGTGGATAAATTTGTATCCATTTCTTCAAAGTTAATAGTGCCTTCATCACAAATAGTGACTTTAAAAATGACACCTTCTAACATACCAGATAGTTGCTCTCCTTTGATAAAAGCAACATTATTCAAAAGTCGAACTCGACCTTTAAGACCGGTAACAAAATTTAAAAATTTACGCTTTGGTTTATACCTACCGATAATAGGATCTTTTTCTTCAGAATCAATAATTGCAAATCCGGATTCCTCAACTTTATCAATCTCTTCTTGTGTGATATTTTTAGAATTCATATTTATTTGTTTAAATACAAATATAAGAATAAAAAGTTATTTATCAAAAATTTTGTTTAGTTTTAAATCTCTCACTTCTTCCTTGGTATATGGATCTGGTAAATCCTCACCGATTTGCGTTTTTAGCTCACAGATCAATGTTTGAGATATTCTGTCTTGTAGGTTTTTTAGAACCTTATCATCAGCATCTTCACCAGATTGTATTTTAAGAATTTCTTTTATTTCCTCTACAAATGGAGAAAAGTTTAACTGTACAGTTGAATCGTCTTCATCATGTCGATCTATACAAGCATCTAAAAGAAGATATAACTCTTCTTTTGTAAGAAGATTCATCTTGTCTATTTGATTTGAAACATTGAAGTTTCTATAGATTTCTAAGAACAACTCTGATACTGTTATATTAGACTCTTTGTTTTCAAAATTTGCTATCATATTAAATTCAATAAATTTTTATTATGAGGTTCCTGAAAAGAGCACCAAGCAAATCTCTTTTCACTTGAAACATTTACATTAAATCCAGTGAATTTTAAAAACTCTAAAGATCTAATATGCTTAATGTGACTGACATCATCTAACATAAGTACTTTATTTTTTAAAAATTCTTTATTATAAGACATTACTTTTTTAAACTCTAAATGTCCTACACCACCGGCACTATCTAAGAAAACTAACTGATGTCTATCATTATCAACAAAAACATCAAGAGCATTTTCTACAACAACATGTTGTGATATCTCTCTCATATAAAATGTCTTTGGATAGTTAGAATCATATGTTGTATCTATATCAAATTTTTCATTTAATAGACCTTTAATCAATTCTTCTCGGTTCATTGATAATCCATGTATAACACAAACATTTGGATTGTTTTGGAGATTATTCACGGCAGTTGCCCAATTGTGATAGTTACACTCAACAGTAAAAACATATTTACCGGTTTCTGCGAATATTTTTGTAGAACCATCACCTTGAAAGGTACCTGTTTCTATAATTTCGTCAATTTTGTTCTGACTAATGATGGTATTTACAGCATTCTTAAATTCATCATTATTTAATTGTATAGTATAATTAATCATATTCCTAATTTTGATAGTTGATATTCTCTATATTGTTGTTTACCGACTGAACCTAATTCGTAAGCTCTTCGAAAAAAAACCTCAAAAAGATGTTCATGTCCCATTTCTTTAGCAGCCATTGCTCTGTTTATAGCCTTCCATTCATCAGTAATTTTATTAGCCTGTGTTTGTGCTAGATATATCTGTCTAGCTTCATCAGAAGATTTACTCATTATATCTTCAATTCTTTTAAAATTCTTTTGAATTTCACTTTTTGATTGACCGGTATATTCCATTTCTACTAAAAATATTTTTAAATAATCTTCAAATAGTTTTTGAGCTCTTTCACTTCTCTTTCCCGACCTATTAGTATGTTTTGATTTACTCCAAAACCAATCTAGATTAGTAAAATACTCATTTATTTTATCTCTATCTCTTATCACAATAGTCCAAAAAGATTTGATATTTTTTTATCTCGATACTCTTGTATAGATAATTTTTTAGATATGTTGTCAATCTTATCTATAACTTTTTGATCTGAAGGTTTTATTTTGTTAAAATGTATATCGCACAGATAATTTTTTATTTCACCCATAGGTTCTTTAAAATTATGCTCATATATTGTTAAATCTAGATCCTTAGATTTAAGATTAATCCAACAATTGCTCATTGTCCATCCAGTATCAATTTCTAATTTCCAAACAATGTGAAAATCAAATTGAGTATCCTCTACTTGAACTGTCATTTTTGTGTCACTGACAGGAATCCAGTTTACTCGACCATTTATAGTCTGTTCTGATAGATTTTCTATCATTGATTGCAATGAATCTTTAAATGCCATTTTTTTTATTATTAATTTTTAATTCATGAAACATCATGATAATCATTTATCACAATATAAGATACAAATATATAGATTATGGAGAAAAATATCAAGAAGTTTTTTAATTATCTAAAAGATGCTGATTCTAAAGGCAGTCGTATAATTTTTTTGACTACATCTAATAGATGGTCTGGTGATAAAGAGTTACCTAAATCATCTGAATTAGCTTTAGAATTTAGAAATAAGTTAAAAAACTGTGAAATTATTGATGTTTCTAAGTTAAAAATTTTTCCATGTGAAGGAAATGTTTCAAGAAATGGTGGAAATAATTGCGGTATTAAAGATGCTATTTTAAAAGATTCTAAAAAAAATCCACATAAAATTATTAGATGTTGGGCTTCTGTAAATAATCCATCTGATGAAATGTATATAGTTGCTAATAAAATATATGAGTCAGATATAATAGTATTCTTTGGTTCTATTAGATGGGGTAAGATGAATGCAGTTTATACACAACTTATAGAAAGATTAACCTGGTTAGAAAATAGACATGCTACATTAGGAGAATCTAACTTACTAAAAGATAAAGAAGCAGGTATTATCGCAATGGGTCATAACTGGAACGGACAAGACGCAGTTGAGTTAGAAAAACAAGTATTAAAATATTTTGGATTTAAAACGCCAAAGGAATTATCATTTAATAGACAATGGACAACAGATCCTACTGATGAATCTCTTAGTGGATATAAACAAGATTATAAAGACTTTTTAAAAGAAAAAAATCTTTTAGATTCACTAAAAGAGTCTTATAAAGATTTTTCTGAATGGGTTAATAAGAAATTGTTTAGTTAATAGCAACTAATATTTTATCACCTAAGATAGAATCTACTAAAAGTGTATCTCCTTTTTCCATTTTTCGGTAGTTACTAAAAACAGTCTTATAGTCTGAGGTATCAGCTTTTTCTTGTAAAATATTAGAAAGTGAGTCACACAAAGAAGTCAAAGTGTTGTCATACTTTGTGAGTACATCCCAGATTATATTCTTATCCTTGTTTGTCATAAGACAAATATAAGGATTGTTTACATTATTTCAAAATATTATCAATCTTATTTTCCCTGTAGTTATTGATAATTTTTGATATTAATTCATTTTTGTCTTTATATGTAAAACCAGTTAATCCAGATATAACAGCAACAAACATAAGTGATATATCATTTTCACATTCAATTTCTTTCCACTCACCGTTCAGTCTAAAATAAACTGTACCATCATTAGTGATTTCTAAAATTTTTTCGTTATTAGGGCTATTAATTACTAATACATTTGGTTGAGTCATGTAAGTAAGTGATGATGTACCGACTAATGAAAGATCTATTGTACTATTTTGAGAATTAGATTGTGTCATATCTTTATATGACACAATCTTAGATAGTTTTTTTCAAAAATGATTTATACTTAGGACTATATGTAAATGGTAAATTTTCTCTACGATCCCATCTTTCTTTAAGAAGAAGTGTTTTATAAGCTTTTAGAGGACTTGTTTTTTCTCTTTTTCGCTCAAGTCTGTAAAGGTCAATTATCCTTTTCTGAGCAAAATATACATAAAAGGCGGTATATCTTTTTCTCGAATCAGAAATAGATTCAATTGTATTATAATCTAAATTAATATCTGTTATTCTTTCACGAAAATTATTAACTATTTTAAGAATTTTACCTCTTGTTTCATCATAAGAATCTTTTTCCAACATTTTAGTAATGTTGTTATCAATGTGTTGCTTAATTACTTCCGGTTTCATTTTCTAATATCTTATTAATTAAATAGTCTCTTGACCAAGCTTTATCATTAAATATGAATCCACAATACAAACCATAGATTAAATATCCATCGATTGTATGTAGTCCACTTTTTCTCTGCAAAGATATGAACTTTCTCTTAATTTTCCAATTTTGAGATACTATTTGTATAAATCTATCTTTAAACGGAATTAAATAATAAGTAGGTTGTTCAGTGGAGTGTCTTCTCTCATTAATATCAATTTTGTATCTTACTTTAATAGTAATAGTATCAATAACCCTAACAGAAGATCTATTATTATCAATATTGTCGTCATGAACCGTAAATACTGGAACTTTATATTCCAGTTGTATTTTATAGTCAGATAGTTTACTTACTCTATACCGACCATCCTCGTTTTTCAATTCTTCTATAATTGGGTTCATCTTTAATAGTTTCTAAATAAGAAATTAACTTTAATAACTCAGTGTCATTTAAATCGTCTGTAAATGGTTTAATCTGAATTAAGTTACCATAGTTATTTACAGCAGTCTCTGATTTATCATCAACGATTAAAACTTTATCTAAATCATAACCTTTCTTCTTCAATTTGTTAAGATTTTTTACACCATAATAGTCTGAATAATCATAACTTAATTTGATTGTACAGTTATCTTGTGTATAAAAAAATTTTAATTTAGACTTATCTAAATTAATTCCTTTTAAAATTTCTACAGCATACTCCTCACCAGCGGCTGTCCAAACTGCAACTTCAAAGTTATCTAAAACATAATTTAAAAATTGCTCTAAATATGGTCTTTTTTTAGTATAGTAAAATGATTTACCATTACCTTTAAATTTAAAGTCAAAATCATAATGCATCTCATACTCTAACGGCACACTTTCCGTGTGAATTAAAGTTTCATCAAGATCTAATATGATTAGAGATTTCATTTAGTATATATTTTTTAAAAAATTCTTATTGATGTAAAAGAATGCTAAACCCATTAAGGCACCACCTACGTGTGCCCAGTGACCTACTCCATCAGATGTAGAAACCATTCCGAGTATAACTTCTATGCCAATTAGAATTCCTAATAAGACTTTAGATTTAATTCCAATCGGTATAAAGAATGCATAAAGTTTTTCATTTGGATAGGCGAGTGCGAAAAAACTAAAAATACCAAATAAAGCACCAGAGGCACCAACCATTGGAATATTTCCACTGTTAACGAGTAACATATGAAAGATTCCGGCAAATGCACCACATATTAAATAAAAATATAAAAACTTTTTCTCACCAAGATAATTCTCAACGTGACCACCAAGACTTAATAAAGCTAACATATTAAATATTATGTGAAAAAATCCACCATGTAAAAACTGATGTGTTAAAAGTTGCCAAAAATAAAAATTACCACTTTCAGGACTCCAAAGAGCAAATAGACTGAAAATACTAATATCTAAACTAGCAAGTATAAGAGTTAATATAAATGAAGCTACATTAATGTAGAAAATTCTTTTTACTAAAGGAGTCGACTCGAACATTATTTATGATTTTACACAAATATACGAAAATAAATCAAGATAACAACTTTTTTATCTTAATATCTCTTTTAATATTTTTAAGTATTCCAATTTTTTCCATATACTCATCATACTTTTCTAAAGTAGGCATTTGACCTTGTGTCTCATCGTTTCCAAATCCACACCACCATTCTAATTTACTTACTAATTTGTTTATATCTGACTCTTCAATCTCTCTGGATCTATACTTAACATAATCATCTTGTATGTAACTTGGCATATATGAAACATCTTTAATTTTACCGGCATCATCAACAAGTATGAAAACTATATTCTCTTTTCTAAAAATTACGTGATTTATCCTGATACCATTTTGTGGATCGTACCAATCAATTGACATAATAAAGTTTTCTAAAAAGTTCATTTCATTCTCTTTTTAAGGTCTGATAAGTCATCAAGATACATATCTTTTGGATCTACTAATTTTAACTTTTCAATCTCTTCTTTTTTAGAAGCGAAGTCTTCTTTTAGTTTGTCAAATACTTCTTTAGTCAAAGAATAAATAGGCATTCTTAAAAGATAGTCATATGATTCATCAATCATTTCGATTGCAATTGATTCTATTTGTGATATTATATCTTCTTTAGTCTTATTATTCACTACTATTTTACCATCTAATATCGCTTTAATAAATTTACCACGATTACCTAATACTTTTAATTCGTGTTGCATTTTATTAAGAAGATGATCTTTTCTTAATTGATAATAACCTAATCTAAAATTAACAAAATAGATAATTATATCTTCGACACTTTCAAATATTTTTAATTTACCATTTTCATCAAGAGTATTAAAATTTTCTGTTTCAGACTCTTCTAATTTTAGAAGCTTTACTAATTTATCATCATCTAATATTTCTAAATCAGCTCTTGTGAATTTTATAGTATAGTCGATATTATCTTTACAATTATCTTCATAACTTACAATATCTTTATTATCAACTAATTTATCAAGTATTTCCTCATATTTTTCATATGTCATTGATGGTGGTAATTCCGTAATTTTAACAGTTGAAGTATTTACTCTTTCAAACTTACCACGTATATGCCACTTTTTATTATTTTCAGAGTCCTGTATGTATTCTCCTGTAAATCCATTTAGTGATGGTTTAATAGTTGATATTTTTTTACCATTTATTATTTTAACACAAACATCTATAATTTCTTTAGCATCTCTATTTAATATATTAGAAGCGAATCCAACCGCGATTCCAGAACCACCATTTATTAAAACAGTTGGTATAATAGGTAAGAAGTATTTAGGCTCTATAGTTTCTCCTTCTTCTTCTTTATACTCTAAAAGATCAAAGTCTTTGTAAATTAGTCTGAAATTAGGACTTAATTTAGTACCAATATAACGTGGAGCACCTGCCTGTGGAGATCTTAAAGATCCAAATTGACCGTCTTCTTCTAAAAGTGGTGCATTATTTTTAAATTTTTGAGCTAAATTTATTATTGCATTTGAAAGAGACATATCACCGTGATGATAGAAAGCATCAGATGCTACTTTACCTGATAGTTGAAATACTTTCAGATTTTTTTCAGCTCCTGTCTTCCAAACTAAATTAGCAATGTGTATAATTTTTCTCTGAGTAGGTTTAAACCCATCAATAACAGATGGTATGGCTCTACCTTCAATTGAATAAAGTGCGAATTCTTTATACTCATTTGATAAAAATTCTGTAATAGATTTTTGAAACATTAATTTTTAACTTTTTATTCAGTATATATAACCGTAAATTTTGATTTGTTTAAAAACATAGTTTAAAAACATACATATATATAACCATTATGAGCTTAGAGAAGAAATTTAGAAAATTAGATGATGTGAGTCACGTACTTGCCAGACCTGGTATGTATATTGGTTCTATAAAACCACATACATCTAAAAAATATCTTTTTGAAGAAGGTAAAATGATTCAGAAAGAAATAACATATAATCCTGGTTTTTTAAAAATATTTGACGAGATTATAACAAATTCAGTTGATGAACACAAAAGACCTGGTTCAAAACTTAATACAATTAAGGTAAATTTATTAGATAATAAGATTATATCTGTTTGGGATAATGGTGGAATACCGGTAGTTAAACATACAGAACATAATGAGTGGATTCCAGAAATGATTTTTTCAAATCTTAAAGCCGGATCTAATTTCAATGATGAAGAATCAAGAACTGGAGCTGGTACAAATGGTGTAGGTTCTACTTTAACAAATATCTACTCTACAGAATTTTCTATTAGTACATCTGATGGTAAAAATCTATTTACACAGACTTTTAAGAATAATATGAGAGAAAGATTAGAACCTAAAATTTCTAAATCTACTAAAAATTATACTGAAATATATTTCACACCTGACTATGAAAAATTTGGAATGGATGGAATAGATGAATCACACTTTAAAATGATTCAGAAAAGAGTAATTGATATAGCTGGTTGTAATCCTACTATAAAAGTTTATTTTAATGGCGAATTGATAACAATAAAAACTTTTGAAGATTATGTGAAGTTTTATAAAGATTCATATTTCTTTGATACAAATAAAGATAAAAATTGGTCAATTGCTGTTTCCGGAACAGATGATGGATTTCATCAAGTATCATTTGTTAACTCAACTGACACATATGATGGTGGTACACATGTTGAGTATATTTTAAACCAGATTATATCTGAGATGAGAGATTTCTTTCAAAAGAAACACAAAGTTGATGTTAAACCATCAGAGTTAAAAAATCATCTTTCTATTTTTATAAACTCAACTGTTGTTAATCCAAGTTTTTCATCTCAAACAAAAGAAAAACTAATTACAGAAGTAAAGGATTTTGGATATACCTACCAAGTTCCAGATAAAATTATCAAATCAATATTAAAATCTGATATTGTTGAGTCAGTATTAGACTGGGTTAAACAAAAGAAAAATGCTGATGATAGTAAGTTAGCTCGTGAATTGAACAAAAATCTATCTAAGATAAAAGTTGAAAAGCTAATTGATGCTAAAAATAAAGATAGATGGAAATGTTCAATGGGTATTTTTGAGGGAGACTCAGCTATATCAGCATTTAGAAAGTATAGAGATCCTCAATTTATGGGAGCTTTTGCATTAAAAGGTAAATTTACTAATGTATCGGAGTTAACAAATCAGAAGCTTGTTCAAAATAATGAGGTTGTTAATTTAATGGCTGCTTTAGGTCTTAAATTAGGACAAGAACCAGATTTGAAAGATTTAAGATATGGTAGAATATTATTTTATGTAGATGCTGATGTCGATGGTAACTCAATTGCTGGACTACTTTTAAATTTCTTTAACAAATATTGGCCAAATTTATTTGATAGAAATATGGTCTATAAAGTAGAAACACCAATCGTGGTATCTATTAATAAGAAATCTAAAAAGAAACTATTATTCTATTCACAGTCTGAATATAATGAATGGTCTCAAAAAGAGGATTTAAAACTCTGGGAGATTAAATATAAGAAAGGTCTTGCCGCACTTGTTGACGATGAGTATCAAGAAATTATAAATAATCCAAAGTTAACAAAAATAACTAAGGATGAGTTGTCTGATGAATATTTAGATATATGGTTTGGTAAAAATTCAGAACTTAGAAAAAATCAAATATTGAACTAATGCCACTTCCACATTATCACGGGGTATTTAACTCTCTTAATAAGATAGAACCAGTTTATACAAATTTATTTGAGTTCGTATTAGTAACTGAGAACTATCACATTAAAGAATTATCATATGAGCTATCTTATATCAATACTCTTAATGAGAATAAAATAAATGTAAAATTTACTATTGATTCAGTACATTTTAAGTATTTGAATTTTGACAATTTTCTTAAAGATATTAAATATGTAATTCACGTATCTCATGATAAAAATGGAAATGTTATAGGCCAGTTTTTAATAGGTGTTAAGTTTATAAGTTCTGAAATAAATTTCTCTCATAATGACTCTAAAATATTAGAGATTAAATTAGAGTTAGATAATCTTTCTTGCGAAGAAATAGATGAACCAGTCAGTGATGGTTATATAAAATCTATTCAAAGAAATTATAAACTTGATAAGTTAATATAATTTTTTTATATTTGTCCGCTATGAGAACTCGCGCTTGGAGAAGATATAAGTTAGAGACAATAGTTAGGAAGAGACTGAAAAAGTTTCACACTACCTCTTGGTATCGATATCAGACGCCAAATGGTGATAAAGTTCAAGACTATGAGTGGTGTGATGAAATAGGTTCAACAGATTCATTTTATTATAAATCTCATACAACTGTAAGAAGTTCCAGATATGATATTAAATATTCACCAAATAAATCTAAATCATATTATGGAGACAAAAAACCAAAAAGAGATTCTTTAGGAACTAGACTCTTAGATAAAAGAGAACTTTTAAAGATTTTGAAGCAAAATGGACTTAAATAGTATTATACCAAAAAGTGGTGAGTGGAAAGTTTCAAAAGATAGAGTCTTTAGGTTTAATATTGCCTGGATTCCAATATTTGATGTAGTTGGTGAGAATCAAGTTCATATATTTTTAGATCTTAGAAACTCTAAGGATATAATAAAAGTTGTAAAAAACCTTCAAAAAACAGACATAGAGTTTTATTTTATATCACCACTATTTGCCGATCCTGGTCAAGACAATAGAGATTTTAACTATATTAATATTAAAAACTATTTAAAAAACTATTCTAAATCACAATTTTATGATGGATTTTCTAAAATAGATTTTGACTTTATAGGAAACCTAATTGATTATTGTAAAAAGGAAAAATGTATAGAGTTAGTAAAAGATATATACTTAGAAGTTAATAAAATTGTTCAAAGTAAGCATTGGGATTATTATACAAATAGAGAATTCTATAATAATAAGAGAGATGATATCAGAGAAATATTTAATTCACTTTATAGAGATATACAATTGCAACAGATATTAAGATGAACCATAAACAAAGAGAAATATTAGAAGATCAAGACTACTGGGTTTATGATTTTGATTATGAGAATGAACTCGGATTCGAATATTATGATGATTATTATATCTCATATGAAAGATTAGAAAGTGGATTAGTTGATTGGACTGAAGAGATACCACAATCGGTTAAAAGACAACATAAAATTGATCAAATTCTGAACGATAATTTAGAAGATAATCTAAATAATTTAGGTAAATTCTGGCCTAAAAATAATATATAATGAATGATAAAACTATTTGAGAATTTTCAAGATGATGAAGAATCATTATTTTTAGAAGAAAGAGATAGACTAATGGGTGAATTGCTTCACCTTTACGGGTCAATTCCAGTTCCAAAAGAAAAGTCTTCTGAAGTAATAAGAAAAATAGTAATTGATACAGATGGTGAATTCTTCAAACTTGGAGAAAATATTAAACCAGGTTCTAGAAAGCCACACGATAAAGTAAGATTCACCGACTATTTTGACTCACTTCTTAGCTCAAAGGATATCAGAGGTCACAACTTTGAAGGATGCTTAGCAGGACTTTATGGTGGTGAGTTGAACAAGAGAGGAGGCAGATGGGATATTACAATAAATGGAAGAAACTATTCTGTAAAATTCGTTGATGGTCCCGGTGAAAGAGTACAATTAGGTTCTTATAAGTCATATCTAACAGATTATCAGGAGCAAATAGAATCTCTCGGTGGTATTGGAAAGTTATTTAGAATTAGAAATAATAAGTTAAAAAGAAAGGTTTGGAGTAAAATAGTAGGTTCTTCTTCTGATAAACCATCTGAAATTGATGGATGGATTATAGCTTATCCGGTTGGAATATCAGGAAATTGGAAATCAATAGTTTGTCACCTAATTGACTTCAACACTATGACAAACATGGTTTTAAAAGAAGATATGACGGTTGCTCCAAAACAAGGATGGTCAGATTATTACTCACTAGCAATAAGTTCTCAATATAAAAACAAAGGAATAAAATTTGAAATTGAAGTTCCTTATATGACATTAGATGAGCTTAAACTTATATCACTTATGGATTACGAACAGAAATTTTCTAAAAAAGTATTTGGACCTGTTTCTAAGAAAATAAGACCAGATGTATTAAGATACATTATTAAGAATAAAGATAACATCATCAAAAAGATGTCTGAGTTTGATAAAGATTCTTAATAAAAAACTATCCATTTATTTGAGCCTATAATATTAAAATGAATAAATTTTAATGTTATTAAATTGCATAATTGATGGAAATTACATACTTTCACGACTCGTTTTTACACTACATAAAAACAATTTATTATACGGTGCCTTAACACAATCATTAGAAAATACTATTAGTAACTATAAAAAGATGTATCCTTTCGCTAATATGTATTTAGTATCGGATTCAAAGGAAAAATCTTGGAGAAAAAAATTAAATGATAGTTATAAGGCAACTAGAAAAAAAGACTCTGATATTGATTGGTCATTTGTATATAAAACATATGATGATTTTAAGCAGAATTTGAAGAGTGTTAAGTTATTAGAATCACCAAGAATTGAGGGAGATGACTGGATTTCTTTTTTAGTTCAGAAATTAAATGAAAGTGGTCAATCTAATTTCATAGTGTCAAATGACTATGATATAAAACAACTTATACTATTTGATTTGGATAGAGAGTGGATTAATTTTATGAGTAATGAAATGTACAACCAAGAGAAGATATTCTTACCTAAGAATTATCAGATCTTTTTGAATAAAATATCTAACAAGCCAAATGATGATATTTTTAACTTAAATGATAACAATGAGTTTTTATCATTGATGAATAGATTTATCAATAAATATAATCTAAATGAAATAGATAGTGTAGAATCACTTTTGATTAAAGTTATATCTGGTGATAATAGTGATAATATACAATCCGTGTATCAAACTACAAAATCTGGTAAAGTTAGAGGAATTGGTGCTAAAGGAGCAAGATCCATATATGAGACATATATAGTCGAATTTGGAGATCCTTCTTTAAAAGACCCTGATTTGTTTGAAAATATAGCTGATATTATTTGCGAAAAGAAAAAAATATCTAAAACAAATATTGAAAATATAGTAAAAAGGATTCAAGATAATATGAAGCTTATTGATTTAAATGTCAATAACTTTCCTCAAGAGGTTTTACAAGATATGTCCAGAGTTTATAATAATATTTGATATGGCTGAACTTATTGATATTGCTAACGCAATGTTTAGAAATAAAAAAGATTGGATAAATATATCTATTGAAGATAAAGAGAAGTATTTTTTTATCTTCAATAGATATTTTTCAAAAAAATATCCAACAAAATCACAATTATTAAATAATAAAAATATTGATAAATCTTCTTCTTTAGATTTATGGTATTACTTTATGCTAGACAAACCATATCCAAACTGGTTTTGGAGTAAAAGTGGTAAGTCTAATAAATCATCTTTAGATAAAAAAGATTTTGAACTTTTGATGATTAAATTACAACTAAATAAAGAAGAAGACTTAATCTATCTTTTGGATAAATATCCAAATTTTATCGAAGAAGAATTGAAATTTTATAAAACAAAAATTAAATAATATGTCAGAAAAAATGAATTGGTACGTTGTGAGAACACAAAATAACTTTGAAAGAAGTGTTTTAGAAAAACTCAACTTAGAATTAATGAGAGAAGGCCTAAGTGATATTTTAGGAAATACGATGATTCCTACTGAAAAGGTATTTGCTGTTAAAAATGGTAAAAAGATCGCAAAAGAAAAGATTTTGTATCCAGGATATTTGTTTATTCAAACATCACACGTTGGTGAAATAAATAATCACTTAAAAGGAATAAGAGGTTCTGCAGGATTTGTTAGAACAAAAAGTGGTGATATAAATCCATTACAAGAATGGGAAGTTAAAAAGATGTTTAATGATCAAGAACATAATGATGCAGTAACAACTGAATCTACTCTTTTCTCAGTAGGTGAAGAAATTAAAGTTATCGATGGAGCATTTACTACATTCAAAGGAAATGTTCACAGTATCGATGAAGATAAGAAAAAGTTGAAGGTTGAAGTATTAATTTTCAGTAGACCTACTATGGTTGAACTGGATTTCTACCAAGTTGAAAGATCATAAACTATGAATCTCTTTGGTAATCTCATACCAAAGGACCGTAAAATATACGGTAACTGGCAGGTTTTATCTCCAGATGGAATTCTTATGTTTAGGTGTGATGAGAAGAAAGCTATGTGGTATGTTAATAGAAACTTAGGAGAAGTAGTTAATCAAGATCCTAAAATTGTTAAACTAAACTTTAAACCAAATGGTTTAGGTAACCACAATAGAAAATATGGTCTCACTGAAATGATCAATATATGTGTTGTTTGTGGAACTGAAGAATTTCTAACAAGACACCACGTAGTACCACATTGTTATAGAAAATATTTTCCTGTAGAAATAAAATCACATAATTTTCACGATGTACTTTCTGTATGTGTTAAATGCCATGATAAGTATGAAAGAAAGGCTGATGATTATAAATCACAACTATCTAAAATTTATGATGCACCTATTAATGGAGAACTTATCGATAATAAAGAAATAATTAGAGCTAGAAAATTGGCATCTTCTTTAATTAATTTTAAAAGTGTTATGCCAAGTAGTAGATCATTAGAAATAAGAAAAGAAATCAAACAAATACTCGGATTGAAAAAACTACATAATAGTAGATTACAGAAACTTCTAAAAATGGAAGTTAAATTCTCAAATAGAACACACGGTGAAATAGTAGTCTCAAAAGTTAGTAATATTGATGACTTCATGAAGTCATGGAGAAAACATTTCATAGAGAATAATGATTGTAAATTTCTACCAAAAGATTGGTCAATAGAATGAGAGAAATTGATAAAGAACTTTTTGAAAAAATATCAAAGGCAAGTAATTTAATTTCACTAAAATCCAGAAGATCTGGTGCTAGTTGGATGGTTACATCAGCAGCTTTAAGTTCAACCTTTGAAGAACTATTTAAAAGTGAAAGAATAAGAGATAGTAGAGAGAAAAAAATTAATAACCTATTAAAAATGAATGATAAACAATTAAGATATGACATTACCTATTTGAAAATGGCTAAAGATTGGTCAGAATTATCACATTGTGATAGAAAAAAAGTAGGAGCACTAATAGTTAAAAATGGAATGATTATATCTGATGGTTATAATGGAACACCATCCGGATATGATAATTGTTGTGAAAATGAAAATTGGGAAACCCATTGGTATACAATACACGCTGAATCTAATGCTATTTTAAAATGTGCAAGATGGGGTCACTCTTGTGATGGTGCAACTTTGTACCTAACACATTCACCTTGCAAGGATTGTTCTAAGTCAATTCTTCAGTCTGGTATAAGAAGAGTAGTTTATATAGAGGATTATAAGGATTTAGAGGGTGTTAATTTTTTAATTAATTCTGGAATTCAGGTAGAAAAAATAAGTATATAATATGTTTGATGTGAGTCTATTTTCTCAAATGGAGAAGTCAGAACCAATAGTTTATTTTAATGATAGTTTAGATGTATCAAGTCTAAAAATACTATATGATAATTGTGTTAGAATGGGTTCCGAAAGTAATACTAATGTTTCAATTGCTACCGCTCATCCTGATTTATGGTTTGGTGATTACTTTGATTTTTTTAGAACAAAGATTAAAATGATTGTTAAAGCACCCGTTTTTCAATTAACTAAAGTAGAGGGAAATCAACTAGTATCAAATAATTATAGCTGTGATACTTCAGAATTTAAATCAGATGAAGAGTTGAAAAAATTCTTTGAAGATATGACAGAATATGGTTCAATAGCTGTATTCTCATTGGTTAAATATGTTGACATTAAATCATTTAGTATTAGTTGGAGGTTAAGATATAAAGATATTTCTACAAAAGAAGAAGTTAGAGATAAAAAAATTAGTACTATATTATAATATATAGTATTATCAAGATTTAATCAGTGGTTGATGAAAGTGGAGTTGGATTATTTCTCAAAATAAAAAAATTATATGGACTCTGAGAGTTGTAATTTAAATAATGAACAAGGAAAACAAAAAGAAGTTAGCAACAGTATTTCTGATGATAGGGATGTTTCTGAACCCGCTAGGATTCGACGCAGTTCAATTGATGTTGATAGATTTAACAGGATCTTATTGGAGTGCGAATTTGGCTATGTATTGCCTTGCGGCATTATTCTTTGGACTTTATTTCTTATATTCTGGAAATAATCCTATTAAAGAAGTTAAAGATATAATAAAAAACATCTACTTCGATAAGATTAAACACTTCAAAGCAAAAGGTTGGTTTTAAACCAAATCAATATTAATATATACATTATGAAGATAATTAAATTTCAAGAATACCTTAAAGAAAATGTATATGACACTCCTGAAGAGTATGTAAAAACTGCTCTTCAAAAAATAAGACTAAAAATAAAATCATATTTTGATGAGCCTGAAGAAAGAGAACCAGGTGAAGAAAATCTCATAAAAATGAGCGATGCTCTAAAAAAAGGAGAAAAAAAGGAAAAAGATAAATCTAAAATATCCTTCTCTGATTTAGGATTAACATTAGTTGATGATGAATTTAGTAAATACTCAGCTCTAAATGATAATATCAAATTTTATTTTGAAGATACTGACAAATCAAGATATGACTTATACATATCTATTCCATTAGAAGAAGCTATAATAAAAGATAAAACTAAAGATTTTTCTTACAAAGATGTAAAAAGATGTTATATCAAGTTTAAGAAATATGATGAAGATGGTACTGTATACCCTGTTTTAACAAAGAATGTTGAAATAGAAACAATAGATGATAACTTCTTAGTAGATCTTAAAATTGAATACGATGAGAATTTCGGAAAAGAAGAAAATTTAGAAATTGAAGTATAGGAATCTATTTACTTTAAATACATAATTTATGTATAACATCGTAACAAGAGGATCAATAATTAACGAATTTAAAAAGTCCAAATATTATAAACAGAATCTAGGACTTGTAACAACTGTAGAACATAACGGTCAAAGAAAATACAATGATAAAGATAAATTCATGTATTTCTACAATACTACTTACAAAACTAATGTAAACATGCAAGGAACAATTGGTGATATAATTGTCTACCTTGATTATTATATTAATGAAGATGTAATTGCTTTATACTACAATACAGAGGAGTTTATTTTCAATTATGATCCAAAAATGGTTAAAGATAAAGGAATAGACTTTTATTTAGGTCATTTATTGAAAAAAATGGAAACAGAGTACGAGGAAAGAATGAAAAAGGCTGAGGAAAAACAGTTGGATGTTAAAAAAGAAGGAAATGCAGATACACTGAAATTAAATCCAGGAGCTGTTACATATGATGATTTAAAGAAATACTTAGAGCAAAAGAATAAGAGTAGATTTAGTTCAGAAAATTCCTAAGTAAGAAGTAATATATTTCTTTTTTAGTTTCTATATCAAAGTCATCAAAATCAAATTGATAATCCAAATTATCTTCTATCTTATGAAGATAGACTTTTTTCTTTTCTTTTCTCCACTCAATTGTATTAAATAACAACCCATTAGATAACTGAATATCTACTACCACCTCGAAAAGGTCTATCGCTAACCACTTAATTACAGGTATTATTTCTTTCTTATAGTCTATCATATTTTATATATTAAGCTGTCTTTTTGATTTAATTTTTAATCAGTATTTATTCAGAAATTAAAATGATTTATTTAAAAAAATATATAAAAAGTAAATTTCATATATTTGCACTCAAAATTTGAATTCATAAAATGAAAATATTTAACTACTCACAATTTATAAAAGAGTCAAATGATTTATCATCTCATTATCTTCCTACCTATGAAGATTGTATTGAGATGTGTTCTAAAGAAGATTCTGCTTTTTATGAATCAAAATTTGTTATTGATGGATACAACATCTCAGTATTCAACTATCGTCTTGCTCAATATAAAGACTTCGTTACACCTTTGGAAAATAAACCAGAAGTTAAGGCTTATGAAATGAGAGGACTGACTTTTGTTTTTAATAAAGACGGGTCATTATTTAATAGATTTCTATTACTTGAAAAGTTTTTTAACTTAAATCAAGTTCCAGAGTCAATGTATTCTATCGTCAAAGACTATAAGATTAAATTTGTTAATAACAAAGAAGATGGTTCTATAGCATCATATATAAAATTACCAAATGATAAAGTTATAGGTAAGTCTAAAATGGGATTTGATAATGAACAAGCAAATGGTATCAATAGAATTTATAGAACAAGAACAGATGTAAAAGAATTCGTTGATTGGTGTTTAGATAATAATATTACTGCAATTTTTGAGTATGTCTCACCTGCTAATAGAATTGTTCTTAGATACTTAGAAGAAGATTTAATCCTTCTAAGAATGAGAGATAATTCTACTGGTAAACATTTAGATATTAAAGATTATCTCGATAAGATAGGTACAATACGTATCGCACCATTTGAAGATGATTTCAAAGATTTAGATTCTTTAGTTGAGGTAACTGCAACACAAGTTGATAAAGAAGGTGTTATTGTACAAGCTGAGGATCAATATGGTAAGGATTTCTTTTTTAAAATAAAAACTCCTTGGTATTGTGAGCGTCACGGGTTATTGACTAATGATTTGTACAGAGAACACATTATTGTTGGGTATATCTTAGATGATAAGATTGATGATATTCTTGGACAAGTTCCAGAGGATGAAAAGGAAGCACATGAAAGAATTAACAAGATTATATCAGTAATAAAAAAGTCTATTGATGAAAAAGTAGAAGATATTAAAAAGTCATATCAAGTATTTTTAGATATGGGTTCTGATAGAAAAGAGTACGCTCTTAAATATTATAAAAAAGATCCTAATTTTGGATATGTAATGCAAATGGCTAAAGGAATAGACCCATATGAATTGGCTAAAGATTGGATAAGAGGTCAAAACGCAAGACTTTTGATATCAAGAGATTGGTTGAAAAAGAAAGATTCAACTCTTTTCTTTCAAGAACCTGATCCAGAGAATGAAGATAATTAAGACACTTTTAAGTGTCTTTTTTCTTTTAAAATAAACACTTTGTATTATATTACAATATTTGATTAATATATAATGCAAAGGAGTAAAGTCAATGTCATTATGGAAAAAACTGTTGGTTATAGCGGTGTCATTGTTTACGACATTGAACTTGAATGCTCAGGCATGCTATAATGCAGACTTTGAATTGGGTAATTTCACTGGATGGCAAGGAAGACGAGGTGATTGTTGCCCTATAACATTACCAAATAATGGAATAACTAATGGTAGACAAACTATAATGTCACCTGGTATTGATCCAAATACCTGTGGTGGATTATCTACTGTTTATTCTGGAAATTTCTCAGCAAGGCTTGGTAATGATAATGTTGGTGCAGAAGCTGAAGCACTGTATTTTAACTTCACAGTTACACCTCAAAGCACTTTAGTTCAATATGCATATGCGGTAGTATTTGAAGATCCTGGACATACTGACGATGAGCAGCCAAGATTTAATTCAAGAGTTAGATTGGCTGATGGAAGTATAATTGCCTGTACTGATTATATGGTGACAGCTGCATCTGACTTACCAGGATTTCAAAGTTGTCCAGGAATTGATAGTCAAGGAGATCCTGTTAATATAGCTTGGAGAGACTGGTCAACTGTTACAGTTGATTTATCTTCTTATATTGGTCAAACTGTAACATTAGAATTCGAAACAGGAGATTGTTCATTGGGTGGACACTTTGGATATGCCTACATAGACGCGATATATTGCTCTTCAACTGAGATAGATGTTCAATATTGTATAGACCAAACAACCGCTGTATTATCCGCACCACCTGGGTTTGCAACATATCTTTGGGAAACTGGTGATACTACACAAACAATATCAGTAAACCCTACACTCTATGACTCTCTAAGTTGTTTCTTAACTACTATAACAGGTTGTGAATTAACACTAACAACTGCATTACAACCTACAGTTCCAAATGCATCTTTTACATATACCGGACAATGTGAAGGATTGTTTTCATTTACAAACACAACAACAATATCAAATAATGGACAAGGAACATATGTGTGGAACTTTGGTGATAATACAACCTCTACTTTAACAAATCCAACACATACATATCAAACACCTGGAACATATACAGTTACCTTAACAGTTATTACCGATAATGGATGTGATGATCAGTTTTCGCAACAGATTCAAGTATATCCAATTCCAACATCTAGCTTTATAGTATCTGATAATTGTTTTGGCAATCCAACATCATTTATAAACACAACACCACCAGAATTAGGATATAATATTGAATATCTTTGGATATTTGGTAATAATATATCATCACAAGAACAATCACCGGTATATACTTATCCAAATTATGGAACTTACAATGTTAGTTTAGTAACAACTATTCAAGGAACAAACTGTAGAGATACTATAACAGATATTGTTAATATTAGACAAAATCCAATTTCTAATTTTATAACCCAAAATAGTTGTCAAGGTGTACAGACACAGTTTTTAAATAACTCTCAAGTTCCATCTTGGTCTATATCAAATCAATATCTATGGTCATTTGGCGAATTTGGATCGACTTCATTATTACAAAATCCAACTTATACCTATTCATCAGATGGTACATATAATGCAACACTTTTAGTCTTATCAACAGATGGATCTCTATCTTGCTCATCGAGTATAACTAATCCAGTCACAATATACCCCAATCCAATATCTAATTTTACAAACCCAATTAGTGGATGTGTAAATAGTGATATCACATTTACAAATCTAAGTAGTATATCATCACCATCTCAGATTATTAACTATGTTTGGAACTTTGGAGATAATATAGTATCTAATGTTCCTAATCCAACACATACATACACATC
>JACCDO010239985.1_pt1 | contig 43303 bp, 39 predicted proteins | sample 7446101 | NCBI WGS metagenome assembly JACCDO01 (sample SAMN15323440, study PRJNA562643) | freshwater metagenome | isolation source: river surface water | place: USA:Blue River Watershed | collected 2017-08-16 | reverse complement strand
TCTGTTTCTCGTTCATTTTGGTTAATTTGTAGACTCATTTTTATCTTAATTTAGTATATTAAAAAATGCTTAATTCATTTTTTATAATTCAATTTTTTCTTATTTTGATTTTAACTTAAAAATTAAAAATACAAATAATATCAAAAAATAAAAAATAATCCAAATCTTTTTTAACTATCGTAAAAAATTTCTGACACTGTGCTAATATTACACTTTCCAGTCACCTCTACGATAACATCTTTGAATACGTGTTGCTTGGTCATTATAACATCTTTGTTAACAGTGAGATTGAAAAATGGATAAGGTTCAGTTTGTGATTGAGTGATCACTGATGTTTTATTAATTGAAATAATTTTATTGGTACCATCAGGGAGGTTAATCTTACATAAAACTTCACTATCAAAAGGTTCTATCTTAACACCTAAAATGTTAAACATACGAAAACCATCACTGACAGTAATCTTACAAATTTGTGTTAATGACATAATTGATATGTAATTTAAGATATGTTTTTATTTTATATAATTTTAAATAAAAAAATCAATTTTTTTTTATCAATTACACATATTGGTGTGTGATAACAATATTTTTTTCCTTAAAAATTTCTGGATAATAATTGTAAAGAAATGATTTCGCATCTTCTTCAGTGCAATACCAATTAAATCCGTGCTTATCTTCTTCCGAACAATATTTTATTTTTGTTTTATCAAAATTACTGTTAAAAATAGGTGACGCATTTTTCGGATATGTAAATGGAAAGAGTCCATTGGGTTTTTCCCAACCAAAAATTTTACCATTATACAATGAATAAGGTCCTAGACAGGAATCATTATAATTCTTAACATTTGGATTAATCGTAGCGTAACGCCAGTAAAAAGGATCGGTTATCATTTTATTTTATATATGATCTAATACATTTTTTATAAATCAATTTTTATATTATGAATCTATATCAAAAAAATCTAATAAATATATAAATAATGGCCGGTGGTTTATTCAAAAATTATCCATTTGAATTAAATATTAAATGTGTTATATTTAGCACTATTATAATTGGTTTATTCTTTTATCATCCTCCTGAAATGAGTTTATTATGGAAATGTTTTACAGCATTTATTTTATTTGTTGTTGCATATGTTTCAATGGCATGGTATGATTATAAATTTGAATGTACTAAATTGGCTCTTAAAAGAGGGTCTAGAGGTGGTATAACTACTCTATTAAAACCACAACCACATACTGAATCACAAACTGATCCTAGTAAAGATACAAAAGAAGAAAAAAAATTAACAATGGCTTTAATAAATATATATCATTTGTGTATTATTACACCTTTACTTATATATATTGGATTAAATGGTGATAAATCAGATCAAATGGCAATAATACTTTTAATTGCTAATCTAGCATTTGCTATACTATATCATATAGTAAGAGTTCTTCGCAAATTTAATGGTGTTTCATTTGGTCACGTAATAGGTGGTATTGTCGGTATTGTATTATTAGTATTAAAACAAAAACCACAATGGTTTTATTATTTATTAATGTTTTTTGCGGCATATGCAGCTATAAAACACGGTTATGAATTAATGATATCATCACACGCTTTACATACTGATGTCGAAATAAATCTAGGAAGATCTTCTTAGGTGAAATATGTAATATAATATAAAGAATATAACTGCTATTAATAAAGCACCACTAGTAAACCATAAATATTTATTAGATGGTTTTGTAGATGGTGTTGTAGATGGTGTTGTAGATGGTGTTGTGGATGGTGTTGTTGATGGTGTTGTAGATGGTGTTGTTGATGGTGTTGTAGATGGTGTTGTGGATGGTTTTGAAGAAGGTGATGGTGATGGTGTTATTCCCATCAATGAATCATGATCAACTGGAAATGGAAGAGTTTTATAAGGCACTTTTTCACGTACAATTTTATAATAATTTGGATTTTCTTTTTTGTTTCCATCTTCTTCTTCATCTTCTTGTTCTTCAATATTTGTTTGATATTCTAATTTAACTTGTGTAGACATATCATCATTCGTATACATAGTCCAATGTCCACCATTTTTTTCACAATCTTTTTGTGTATCATAAGATCCAATATTACAAGCATATTTATCAAATTCAATAGGTCCATCTAATTTTTGTTTAGCAGTAATAAATCCTTTATATATATGTTTATTTGCATTAACAGATGCCATATTTAAATTAGAACTAGCACTTTCAAGCTGAAGTAACATTTCATTATCTAATTCAGATTTATCTTCTTCAGCCATAGCTATAGTCTCAAAGCGTTCTAAAAATTTACCTGAATTTTTAAGTAATTCTTGATTTTTAACATCTTTAATACGTTTATCTAATATATTTTTAGCGGTAAGACCTTTCTTATTTTTAACTGTAATATCAATACCATTTTCTATTAAATATTTACCAACTTCATATGGATTAGATGAATATTTATAAGCTATATGTAATGGTGTATTACCATTTTTATCAATTATATATAATAAAGCAGGATTTTGATTAATTATATATATAACTGTTTCAACAGGGGCATATCTAACAGCATAAAATAGTGGTGGTTGACCTTTAAAATCAAGTATATCTAATTTAGCTCCGGTATTAATAAGTACAGCAATAATAACTTCATTACCGTATTCACAAGCATAATGTAAAGGAGATTTTCCTTTATCAGTAGATCTAATATTTACATCGGCTCCATTACTAATTAATAAATTAACACATTTTTGGGCATTTTTTTTTATTGACCTTAATAATAATGTATCATTATTATTGTCATCTGTTAAAATATAGTTTGCTCCATTTTTTTTATATGTTTTTTTATATTTATTTAAAAAAACAGATACTGCTTGATCATTGTCTTCTGAAATAGATTCATTAATTTTTAAATCTGTATAAGCTCTTGATTCAGTTGATTTTGTATTACCACTAATTAAATCACCAAATGAAATATCATTTTTATTACATTTTGAGTTATAACAATTTGATGTGAGTGATTCAAATTTTAAAACATTATCTCTAACATTTGCTTGATTATCACCTATTTTACATAATACAAATGGATTAGCTTGTATCCATTCAGTGCCTTTACATTTATTTAAATCATCACAACGATCAATAGATTTAATTTGTCCAAATTCTTTATTAAGACGAAATCTTGAATTTTTATATTTATCTTTCATTTCTGCTGTCATTTTAAATTTTGTTTCTTGTGGATCACAACAATTTTGCTTAATACCATTTTTATTTAAACATTTACTGTCAAAAATTTGCATAGCTGATTCAATATCTTCTTTATTAAATAATGCACCTGTAATAGGATTTACGGCACCAATAAATTTAAGTTTTTCAGAAATGGGATCAATAATATTACATTCTTTTGATGAATCAATACAAGTTAATTTATAAAATTCTGCCATATTTAAAATTTCCTTTTACTTATTTATCAACAAAAAAATATCAATAAAAATAATACTATCTTTTATTTTTTTATATATTAATAAATAATAAAATGACTGAAAATAATAATATTATAAAAAAACATAGTGTTTTATTTAACTCTATATATTCTGTATGTAATAATATAAAAACAGCAAATCCATTTTTTTTGGAAGATGTAAAAAAAAAAATAACGGAAAATAAATTTAATAATAATACGGTAATAACAATAGATGATATTAATATAAATCCCAAAGATGAAATATTTGATCAACTTAATGAATTAAAACCTATTATTAAAATGAAAAATTCATTACATATTGCTAACAAAATAGAAGATGTAAATATGGAAAAAATTTGGCTAGTATTATTTGATCAAATAAAGTTAGATTTACGAAGAACATGTAAACTATTAATAGATTCATCAAATCAAATAGATAATGATAAATTAAATATTTTAATTAAAAATATATGGTTATTTGATAAATCAATATTCAAACTTACTCCTAACCCATCAATAAAAAAAGCTATTATTGATATTAATACAAAATTAGATGATGTAAAATATTCTATTACATATGATTTGATTAAACATATTAATAATAAAAATCCAGGAGCTAATATTAAAGAAGATGATATTTATGATCTATCTGATGAATATAAAAAAAAAATAGATCAACAATATGTGGATATAATAAATGATATTCAAGCTAGATATCATCAATATAAAACAGAATATAACAAAATTTATTATAATCAACCAGAAATACTTACAATTGAAAATGATATTAATGATTTTAGAATTATATTAAATATTATTAATTCCTTTTTTGATCTATATAATATATCTCCATTGATAGATGATGATAAAACATTAAGAATATTAAAAGATATATTATCAAAAACTTATATAATTGGTACACTAAATAATAATGTTATACAAAAAAGACCGGATGATACTCCTGATTATCAAATTTATAATAAAATTTATTATTCATTAGATTTATTATTTTTATTAAATCAAGGTTGTTTTGCACAAATTAAAACTAAAAAATATGATTCAGAAATGTTATCTGATTTTATTAATTTTGTTAATCCAAATAACGGAAATAGTTATAATATGCCAAACATATCATTTGATATAAATGGATCAACAGTTACTTTTTTTGATATAAATAATAGATTATTAGTTACAAGTAATAATTCATTTTTAACAGATAAAGAATTAAAAAACAAACATCAAGTATATGTATATTATCAATATTATAACATATTAAATGATTCAGAAATAGAAAAGATGGGTTTTCATTTACACAATAATAATATGTTTGAATTTAACGTATATGATAGTATTTTAAAAAAATATATAAATTATTGGTCATATTTTAAGAATCGTAAAGAGTTTGCAACTTTCCTATTTAAATACTCAAATGATTTATCAAATTATGATATTAATAATATAAAAAAATTACATATTATTAGATGTTTAGATAATAATGATAATTTTAATGGATTACGTATGGTTAATGATTCTAGAAATATGAAACAAATTAATACTTCTGGATATAAAACATATAAAAGATTAACAAAAACCGATCTTAATATTCGTAATTATGTTATAAATCAAAAAGAAAAATTATTATTATATTATGACAATAAAAAATCTATACTTGGTGAACAAAAATGTATTAATATTGAAAAAGAATTATTTAATGAAATATATAATTTTATTATTAATAAATTTACGAATAATATTTTAAATAATAATAATAATTATGTTATAGTGATAAACCATTTATTATTAAAATATTATTTTAAGATTGATGTTAGAGAAAGTGATATTGTGTCTATTCATAATAACATATTAAAAATATTTAAATATAAATCTACTAGCATAAATGAAGATTTTATGCAAACAATATCTATAAATCATCCATTATTTAATATAAATAATCATTATAAATTATTTTTTATATGTAAACCAGAAGATTTATTAGATTATGCAAATGATACTCCTTTATCAAAACAAGGATTAGATTCACTTAATTATATTTCAGATAAATTATTTAATATAATATATGGAGAATCTATTAATTTAGAAAATATAGTTTATATATCTGGATCATCAGAAAGTTCTATAACAACCGCAACATTTTTAGCGACAACAAAATCAAAATTAACTGAATCTAAACCAGAACTATGTTACTATTTTAATAAATTGCATATAATATATTATCTTCGTACCATTCTAGGATTATATAAAAAAAAATTAATAAATATGCATCAATTATTATCTTATTTTGAAAAAATAGAAAGAAGATTGTCTTATAGTATTGAACAAGATGAAAATGATAAAAATTTTATTGATTATTTAATAGAAAATAGATATAATTTATCTGAATTATATAAATTTCCGGCGTGTTTATCTAGATTTTTAGTAGATTTATTAAAAAATCAATCATATACAAAATTATTAGATACTTATTATGATCCTAGATTTAATGCAAATGAAAGAGTAGATTTATTTAATTTTATTAATATTATTAGATGTGCAAAACAACCTAAATATATAAGAGGTGTATATTCTAAAGTTCTAGATAAAACTGAATTAAGTACACGTTTAATAACACCTAGTATAACAAGTAATTCTAATCAATCAGTACAAATATTTAATTATTCTGTATATGATGCAACAGGAGATAATGGTAAAAAAATAAATTCAGACACAATAGCTACATATAATGGATTATTAAAATATTATTTTGATGATAATAATGCTAAAATTTCAACTTGTGATAAAGAAAATTATAATTTAAATTATATATTTTTAAATATAATAAATAATAGATATAAAAAATTTAGAGCAATGCATTTAAATGGTTCATTAAAATTTAATTTAATGTTTGTTCTTGATTTAGAAACTATTTCTAAATATCTTAACGTTAATAAAAATTTAGTAAAAAAATATAATGTTATTAAAATTTTTAAAAAAAATGTTTATTTTTTTGAAAATGATACATTTATTGAAATTAATCAAATAACTAATTCAGATGTAAATAATATTTTTCAAAACTCTTTAAATAAAATATTCGAATTTCTTCGTAATAGAGAATATATTACTATTTATTTAATAAATGCATCTCATATTATTAATCAATATAATGGATTAGAAATTGATATACCATTATCTCCTACTGAATTTACATTATTTAAAGAGCTTGGATATACTTTATTTAATTTAGAAAAATATTTAAGAATTTTTGATACTTATTATTTTACATCATATCATTCTAATTATATTTTAGCAACAACTACAATAGCAATGCAAAATAGAGAAATAGATAAAATACCAAAAAATATTGGATCTTTACATTTAATAAAAACACTTGAATATATATCTAGAAATATTAGTTTAAGAAGATTAAATAATGAAGATGTAGATAATTTATTTAATATGAATAATAATTCATATGAAAAAAATACTAATTATTCTAATTATTTTGGATTATCCCAATTATTACAAAATCATGATAAATTTAAAAATATAATGACTATACTTGATCAGTTAATATTTAATATTGATAGTACCATTAATTTAAAATTTATAATGAGATATGATTATTTATATTTACTTCGTAAATATATGAATATACAAGGTTTTTTTAATAATAATGATATAAATAATAATAAAAATGCGAATAGAGATTCGAATAGAAATAATATATATAATAATAGACATCATTCTGTTTTGAATGATACTAAAAAAAGAAATAGTTTTTTAAAAAAATTTATGAATAAAACGAAAACTATTTTTAAGAAACGTTCAAATAATCGCACTCAAAAAAATATTGTTAATGATCCAGTTGTTAAAAAACCTGGATTTTTAAGTCGCTTTAAAAATTTATTGAAGAGAACATAATATTTATAGTTGATTATCTATTACAGTGTAGATATATGGTTTATTAACACTAAAAATATTAATAATTTTATTATTATTTAAATCAATATTATCTATTAATTGATCTGAAACTGATTCTAGATTTATAAATGCCCCATTAATAGTTTCAAATAATTCAATTGATTTTTTAATCAAAAATTTAGAAATAGCCTTACTAGTTTCCTTTTCTTGATTAATATTTGTTTGACAAAAATATCCCATCATAATTTTATTATTCTCAACTGCTTTAATTTTATTAAATAGTTTATAATATTGTCTTTTACTTTTTAGAGTCATATATAATAGATTTTTATAAATTAATTCAATACTATGACTAAATTTATCAATATCATTAATAATTAATGCTTTTGATAATTTAGCATCAAAAACTCCATATAAAATGAATGTACTATCTACTATTTTTCCGATAAGAAAATCATATTCTAGTTTAACACCTGTTCGTCCATTTAATAAATCAAATTCAACATTATTTATAATTTCAAAACCAATATTATTTAAAATAGGTTTTAAATAATTATAAATATGTGTTTCATAAGTTTTTCCTAATGATGAACCATTACTTTTATTAAAATCAGTAAGAGGTCTAAATACGGTATCATATTGTTTGATATCATTTAAATATTCTAAGACTTTTTTAATAATAATTTGCTTATATTGATCAGAAATTCTATAACAAAAGTTCTTTACTTTATCATAAATTAATGTATCAATTTCTTCATATGAATGTGTTTTTAATGAAAGTGTGTGTTTTTTAATTTTAACATTTAATTTTTCAATTTCATTTTCATGCATTGTTTGAAGATAAGTATGATTATTAATAATTGCAGTTTGTAATTTTATTTTTTCAAATTTAATTTTTTTATTTAATTCTTTAATAATTTCTTCAGTATGAAAATTATCTTTTTTAATCGAATTATTAACATTATCAATAACTTCAGAATATAATGTATTATTTTCAAAAATATAATTTCCAAAAATTTTTAATTGTTCAAATAATAAATCTAGTTCTGATGTTTTTTGTCTTTCAAATAAAACTTCTAGAATTAACCTAGACATTTGATATTTTGTAAAAGTAAACTTTGTTTTAATATCATAATGATCCCTCACAAATTTAATAATTTTATTAAATGAATAAAAACCAATATGTTTTTCAATATAAAATGCCAACATCTTAACAAATGTTGATGGTAAAATCACATATTTTTTTAAAATATCATTATTAATTTCAAAATTATAAGTTATTTCAGTTTCATATTTACCAAATAGATTTACAAAAGTAGTTTCTAGTATATTTTCATCCATTTTATAAGTATTGATATGTTTTGTTTTATTTTAAGCTTTGATTTTTTAATATCAATTTTTTTTTTGAAAAAATAAAATGATATAAAATTATATTATTTAATAATATGTACAATATGGAATCAAAAGATCCTCTTGATATTATTCTTAACAGTGTTGATGACACTGAACAATTAAATGAAGGTATTTATGTTATTAAACGTGATGGAAGTAAAGAACGTGTTGATTTAGGAAAGGTTGGTAAACGTATTCGTATGGTATCAAAGGGATTAAAGGTAAATCCAGATGCGGTTGCTCAAAAAATTACTGATCAAATTTATCCAGATGTTCCAACATCACATCTAGATGAACTAGGTGCACAAATTTGTGCCTATCAAACTACTAAACATCCAGATTATGGTACTTTAGCTGCACGTATTATTATTTCAAATCATCATAAGAATACATCTCCTTCATTTTCTGAAACAATGGAGATCCTATACCGTAATAAAGATACATTAGGTAATGAATCATCACTTATTAATCAGGATTTATACAAAATTATTCAACAACATAAACATAAACTTAACACAATTATTAAATATGAACGTGATTACAATATGGATTATTTTGGTTTTATGACCTTATATCGTTCATATTTACTTCGTGTGAATGATAAACCAGTTGAACGTCCACAAGATATGTATCTTCGTGTGGCTCTAGGTATACATCGAAATGACATTAAAGAAGCAATTAATACATATGATTTAATGTCACAAGGTTTCTTTACGCACGCAACACCAACATTATTTAATATGGGAACTAGACACGAACAAGCAAGTTCTTGTTTTCTTTTAGCAATGGAATCTGATTCAATTAATGGTATTTATAATACACTTAAAGAATGTGCACTGATTTCTAAAACCGCCGGTGGTATTGGTCTAGCTATTCATAATGTACGTGGTAAAAATGCGATTATTAATGGTACCAATGGTCGTAGTAATGGTATAGTACCTATGCTTCGTCCATTTGATACTACTGCTGAATATGTTGATCAAGGTGGTGGTAAACGCAAAGGTTCTTTTGCAATTTATTTAGAACCTTGGCATTGTGATATCTTTGAATTCATTGATCTAAAAAAACCACAAGGTTCAGAGGATATGCGTGCCCGTAACTTATTTTATGGTCTTTGGATTCCTGATCTTTTCATGAAACGGGTAGAAGCGAATGAATCTTGGACTCTCTTTAGTCCAGATGAAGCACCTGGTTTACATAATGTTCATAGTGAAGCATTTGAAGAATTATATCTACGTTATGAAAAAGAAGGACGTGGTCGTGAGGTTATACCAGCTCAACGTCTTTGGAAACGTATTCTTGAATCTCAAGAAGAAACAGGAGGTCCTTATATTTTATTTAAAGATCAGGCTAATAAGAAGTCAAATCAACAAAATCTAGGTACTATTTGGTCATCTAATCTTTGTACTGAAATTATTGAATATACAGATAAAGATCAAATTGCTGTCTGTAATTTAGCATCAATTGGATTACCACGTTTCTTTAATCATGATACAAAGAAATTTGATTTCGAACAATTAGAAGAAGTGACTAAAGTGATTGTTCGTAATCTGAATAAAATTATTGATCTTAATTATTATCCAGTTGATAAATGTAAAACATCAAACAAAAAACATCGTCCAATTGGTATTGGTGTTCAAGGTTTAGCTGATGTATACGCTTTAATGAAAGTACCTTTTGATAGTAAGGCAGCAGCTGATATGAATATTAAAATATTTGAACATATTTATTATGCTGCTCTTAATACATCGATTGATATTTCTGAAAAACGGGAACAATTAATTATTCAGTATAAAGAATTATGTAATATGTTGAAGAAAGATATGTCAACTGCTCAAAAGAAAGAAAAGTTAGAATTAGAAAACACTCTTCGATTAATTCCAGAAGAATTAGAAAGAACATCATTTTTGGGTAGTTATTCATCATTTGAAGGTTCACCTGCATCAAAAGGTTTATTTCAATATGATTTATGGAATAAAGAACCATCTGTTGAAATGAAACCAAAGTTTGATGTATTAAAAGAACGTTGTAAGAAGTATGGAATGCGTAATAGTCTTTTATTAGCTCCAATGCCTACAGCAAGTACTGCACAAGTATTAGGTAATAATGAATCTTGTGAACCTTTTACATCACTTATTTATAAACGTCGTACTTTAGCAGGTGAATTTGTAATTATTAATAAATATTTAATTAATGATTTAATTGATCTAGGTCTTTGGAATGAAGATATGAAGAATAAAATTATTAGTAATGAAGGTAGTATTCAACAAATAGTTGAAATACCTGAAAATATTCGTAATATTTATAAAACTGCTTGGGATATGTCACCAAGAATTATTATTGATCAAGCAGCAGATCGTGGTATGTATATCTGTCAAAGTCAAAGTATGAATCTATGGGTCTCTGATTTAGATCATAATAAGTTAACAGCAATGTACTTTTATGGTTGGAAGAAGGGACTAAAGACTGGTCAATATTATTTAAGAACTCGTCGTGTTGTTTCTGCTAAAAAAATAACAGTGACATCAACACCAACACCACCTGTAATTACTCAAACATCATCATCATCAATACCTACACCAACACCAGAACCACAAAGAAGTGCGCGTGGACGTCGTCGTCAACAAGAAAATGAGACATCACCACAAGATAATATTCCAGCTTGTAAACGAGATAATCCTGAATGTACTAGTTGTGGTTCATAATCTGGAATGATTATAATTTTTGTTTTTATATTTTGTATAATATAAATATTTTCACAATAGATAATAAATGAATTTTAATACAACAAAATTAAGTAATGGGTTACAGATAATTATGAATAAAAATATACATCATAAATCAGCTACAGTTTTTGTATTAATAAACTCTGGTTCAAATCTTGAAACACCTGAAGTTAATGGAATTGCACATTTTATTGAACATTTATTTTTTAAAGGTACTAAACATAGAGCTAATCAGAAAGAAATATCAATTGAAGTACAAAAATATGGTGGAACTATGAATGGATTTACTGGTCAAGAATATACTGGTTATTATATTAAAGCTAATGCAGACCATTTAGATAAAATTATTGAGATTTTAGGAGATATGATAAATAATTCATTATATCGTGATGAAGATATAGAAATGGAAAAAAATGTTGTAATAAATGAGATTCAATTATCAAATTCAAAACAATCTTCGATTATTGAAAAAAAGATGTTTTTACAATTTTTTAAAGGATTACCTATTTCTAAACCAATAGCTGGTTATGCAGAAATTATAAAAAAAATAAATAAATTTAAAATGTATGCATATTTATATAGATATTATCGTCCAGAAAATATGATAATATCTGTAGCTGGTAATTTTTCTTCTAATAATGAACTAAAAAAAACATTAGAATTACATTTTGGTAATAATTATCATCGTAAATATAGACTTGAATCAGTTTATTTTAAAAGAATGGTTGAAAGTTTAATAAATTATGAAAAGAAATGGCATAATATTTTAGAATTGGTTAAACCAGTATATCAACAAGAAAAAATATTATATCATATTACACCTAAAATATCAGCCGAACATACATTTATTCGGATGGGATTTTCAGGTTTTAAATATGATGATGAATTAAATATTTATAAAGCAAATATGTTAGCATCAATATTAGGTGGTGGTATGAGTTCTAGATTATTTGAAAAAGTTCGTACTAAACAAGGTTTAGTGTATTCAATTCATAGTGATCATGATAGTTTTAATGATGTAGGTATTTTTAATATAACTTATACGTGTAATCATTCTATCCAAACACAATTAAAGATTTTAAATATAATTAAAAATGAAATTGAAATATTAAAAAATCAACCAATTACACAATTAGAATATGATAATTATATTTCAGGGTGTGAAAATGAATTAAAAATGGGTAGTGAAGAATCATATGATAATGCATGGAATTATGGTTATCAATTGTTAAAAAAAATTAGATTTCCTAAATTACCAATTAAAACATATAAAGATCATATAAAAATAATAAAATCAATAAAAATAGAAGATATATTAGAGACAGCAAATATTTTATTTGATTGGAGAAATTTTCTAGTTGTAAGTTATTCTCCAAATAAAATTTTTATTGAAAATTATGAAAAAATATTTTTAGGGAAAACAAAATCAAATACTAAAAAGAATTCAAAATCAAAATCAAAATCAAATACTAAAAAGAATTCAAAATCAAAATCAAAATCAAAATCAAAATCAAAATCAAAATCAAAATCAAAATCAAATACTAAAAAGAAGTCAAAAGTTTAAGCACCGGTTTTTTTACGATATAATGATAACAATGCGTATACTGTTCCAGCTATCATACATAATAATAAACTAACCTCTATAATAGATCCAATACATTTTTTATTTTCACCTTTAAATATATTATCATAATTATCAGGTGTTAATACACCTCCTGCATAAGAAAATCCTTCAATCATTTCTTTATTATTATCATCTATATTATTTTCATTATTTTCATTTTCTTCTGAATTATTATTTACATTTTCTTCTCCTTCAATATGTGTTTCATCTTCATCTTCTTCTATTAATTCATTTTTAAGTTTATTTAATAAATTTACAACTGAGAATATAGTTAATATAGTATTATTAATTTCATTTATTTTATCATTTGTAATATCAGAATAAGTCCATTCACCACCACTATTTTGTGATTTTATTAAAGTTACTACAAATTGATTATACATTTCTTCATCAATTCTTTTTTCTTCATCTAATAAATGTAATAAAAATAATGAATATGATTTAGTCATACTAACAGTTGTTTCTATTTCTTTTTTATTAAAAATATCAGCTAGTTCTCTAGCTACACGTTTTTTTAAATGTAAATAATATTTATTATTCATTATTTTTTCTGGATTTTTATCCATTAGACCAACTAAACCAAGACCTACATTTGTGTAACGCATTTCTCTTTGATTTGAAAATCCAAGTAAAGGCATAATATGATTAATTATATTACCTCCACTTTGTAAATATTGTTCCATCTTTTGTATAATACCTTTGATTGTATATTTTGTATATTTTTGTAGGTAAATATCTCTAAGAAAATTAGTTTCAAATAAATCTGTATGTTGTTCTTCAAAATTAAAAATAGGTTTATGATGATTTATTGAATATATTTGTGCACATTTAACCAAACTACCACAATTATTATCAAAGTCAAAATCTATTCCATATTGTGATTGTAAATAAGATAATAAAATAGTAGCACCACCATCATAAACATTACCTTTTTTAATTTCATGTTCTATTAACTTTAATCTGTATTTTCTTAAATATTTAATCCCTCTAACAATACTTTTTTTTATCGGTTTTTCAATATTCATCTTATTTATCATAATTATAGATAATTTTCTTATTTCATTTTTTTAATGAATATTTATTATATACATTTATAATGAGCTTCCAAAAAATAATAATTGATACAGTACCTAATAATACAATAATACCAAAAATTAAACAATATAATAAAAATTTTGAAGTCGTTATTTCTCTTTTTTTTTTATTATTTTTTTTTGTTTCTTTTTTACCATCATTTTTAGTGTTTTTTTTATCATTATTTTTTTGATTATTATCTTCAAATCCTTCAATCATATTAAAATTCGTAAATTTTTCTGGTTTCATATTTCTTTGAAAAAAATATAATTGATTATCTACTTTTAAAAAGTAATCTTTTATTATACCAAAACACATTAAATTGTAATGAAAATCGATTAATGAATTATTACCATAATCTAATTTTATAATATTATTACCATTTGTTGCATATTCTTTTAATAAATTATTAACTACATCATAATAACTATTTTTAATACTTGTTGAATCTTTATTTATAAGTTGATTTACCCATAAAACAAAAAAATATTCAGGTGCTTTTTTATTTTTATATCCGGTAATAAAATCATCAACTATTTTATTAATATATACCATATAAGTTTGTAAATTAGATTGATTTTTAAGACCTAGAGAAGGCTTTTCTTTTAATGCAAGAATACCTAATAAAACTAAAGGTAAAGAAGATACCCATTCAGGAGTATTAAGTCTAGGATCTGGATCTATAGGTACATCTGATATTTTTGCACCATATGTATTTTTTTTAGGCATATTTTCATTTGTTTTAATACTTCTAAAATCATTCATAACAGATTCAAAATCATAAAATTCATTATTAAAATAATATTTTTTAAGATATATTTCAATAAACATATCATTTTTTTTATCTGTCCATAAATCTGGTTTTGAACTCATATTACCAAAAGAATTATTACAAATTTCTAATAATGTATTACCTGGTATATCTAAAAATCTTTTTTTTAATATATTATTACCTTTTAAATTAAAAACATTACCTATTGAAATATTATATTTTTTATTAAAATATGTAATGGTTTGTGTTAATCCTCCGTCATATATTGGTATAAATAAACCATCTTGTCTTTCATTTTCAATACTATTAAATAGATTTGTTAGATTATCTAATTCTTTATTAATCATATTCATAAAATCTGCCATTTTTTTTATTGTTTCTTTATCCATTTTTAGATTTACAAAATAAAAAGAAAAAATTTACTAAATAAAATATATTTAAGAATAATATTATTAATAATTATTTAATAAGATATTAAATAATATATTAATAAAATGATTCGCTCACTCTATAATTTAACACGTGCTATTAACCATCATATTTTAAATATTCCTCCATCACAAGAATTTAAATTATCCAGTATTAATCATCTTTTACAAAATTATTCTGGTAATGATTGGTATGATTATAAAATTAAAAATTCAATTAATTCTACTTTTAATGAAGAATTTCAAAGAATTCCGATATATTTTAAAGATCTAGATAATTGTAAATATGATATGTATGATATGTATTTAGTGTTATGGAGACCTTTTTCACAATCTACAATTAAATCACATCCCGAAGGAGGTCAATTAATTAAAGTATTAGAAGGTCAACTTTGTTCATTTCATTTTATTAGTCCAGATAATTATCCGAATACAAGACTATTATCAATAGATGATATAATATATACTGATGATAATAATGGTTTACATCGATTTGCAAATAATAATTTTAAATACACATATTCTTTACATATTTATTCACCTGCTTATTCAGATGTTGAAACAAAAAAAAATGTGATTGATACTTCTAGATATAATGATTTTCCAATTATGTAAAAAAAATATTATAAACACCTTGAGAGTATAAACGCCTGGGGATATAAACGCCTTTTGTTTTCACTTTTTAGTGCATATACTTGCATTTGTCGCCGTACGGGCACGCACCTGTTCCCTTAAAAACCGTGCATTCCTTGTCGTGACGAAACTTGCACGTCGTGTCCTTGTTCTTGCAGTCCTTACCAAACTTGCAGAAACCGGTCGGCTTAGTCGGCTTAGCATCGGCCTCTGACGACGACGATGAAGAGTTGGTCCGCGAACGTTCCTCTGCCGGGATGTGCTTGCGTGTGCAGCCTTTCCCCTGCTTTGTACAGTCTACACCATAGCGGCAGATTTGCTCCTCAAAAGGGACACGAGGAGTTGCCTGGTAGTCCTGGTGGGTGCGAGTCGCAGGACGCAGGTCCGAGAGCAGACGGGCCCGGCTCGTCGTGGGACGATGGGTAGTACCAGCCCCCTGGATAGCGACAATCTTCTGACCCAGCCCCTCGGGCGTGTCGGCAGTAATCGTTACCTCAACACCGTTGATGGTGATTTTTGCGGTATGCATGCGGGTCTGACGGCCAGCCATTGCTTAAGATGGTTAATTTTTTAAAAGATATTAGATATAAATTCTAAAATCAATTTTATTTAATATATCATTACCAAAAAAGACAAAAAATATAATTTAAGCATTTTATATTTTATTTTACTAATAAACAATGAATAAACATAATAATTTTATTAATTTTAAAAATGAATTTGAGTTATTTGCCGAATTATTTTTAAAAGATCATCCACAATATGGTGAAATAATTAAAGGCGGTAAAAGAATTAGACCAATAATTGTCTTTGATATAGCAAATTTTATTGATCCTATTTGGAGAACTAATCAAGAAACTAGTTATCGTATTAAAAGTTATGCCCTAGCACTAGAATTAATTCATTCAACTTCTTTAATAATAGATGATTTACCATCAATGGATAATGAAATGTATCGTCGGGATGAATTAACTTTTCATAAAAAATATGGTCAACAATCAACATATTTAATGGTATATAATTTACTAATATTAGTTAAAAATATAATATGGAATAATGATGATAAAACTGAAGAATATATTGATTTCGAAGAATTAATTAATCAAGAGTTAGTTAATTTAGTAAATGGTCAAAAATATGATTTAGATCCAGAATGGAAACCAGAAACAGAATCTAGAACTTTAAAAATAGCTGAACTAAAGACAGCATCTTTATTTAAATTAGCTGTTCTAGGACCATATTATTTGTTAAAAAATGAAGATAAACCCCAACACAAAAACTTGAAAGAAATATTAACTAGTATTGGTTTAAATCTAGGTATGTCTTTTCAATTAAGTGATGATTATTTAGATCTAGATGTTGATAATCAAACGAATAATTATGGATTAGAAACTTCAATTGAAGAATTAAAGAACAAATATATCTCATACACTGTTAGATTAATATTTGATTTAAAAGATTTAGAATGGTCAGATGATTCAGTAATGTATAAAATTATTGATTTAATGAATGCTAGATTTGAAACAAAAAAATAAGTGATTATTATAAGAGATAAAATGGATCATTCTATTGTTAAAGAATTAAAAGAAAAATACAACAATATAGATGAAATTCTTAAAAAAAGATATAATGATGATACAGAGATTTTAAATTTTTATCAAGAATATTATAATGAAATTGAACAATTAGAGAGATTTGGGTTTAATATATGGAAACTATTTGGTCAATTATGGGAGAAAGAAGAACAATCATTAATTATTAATATTTTATCATTAATGTTAATCCTAGAACAACAAGTTTTAAAAATTAAAAGGATGGTTTTAAAAATATGCAATCAAAAAAAAAATGAGAGACTACAATCTGATAAAGAATATTTATTTAGAATTATTAATAATTATAAGTATGATCATAATTATAATAGTATTAAATTTATTAATATAAAATCATCATATGATGATCTAGTAGATATGTATAATACACATCGTACAAATTTTAAAAATACTGTTGAAAAAGAATATCAAAGAATAATTACTGAAACAGAATCAATATAACTTTTTAATGTTTTAATATTTTATATTACAATCTATTCTTAAAAATGGTAGTTGAAACTGAGTATTATGATTTAATAGATGTTAAACCTAATGCATCTGAAGATGAAATTAAAAAAGCTTATCTTAAAAAAGCACAAAAAATTCATCCGGATAAATGTCCTGATCGTTCAGAAGAAGGTATCAAAAAAGCAACTGAAGCCTTTCAACATTTAAACAATGTTAAAAATATTTTACTTGATAGTAATAAACGTGAGATATATGATCGTTTTGGTAAATCAGGTTTAGAAAATAATAATAGTAATGGTGATGATGGTGGTCATCCTTTTGCGAATTTTCATCAATTTTTTGGAGGACAAGGTTTTCCATTTAATATGGGAGGGGGACAAAAACCAAAACCAGGACCTATTAGACAACATCTAAAAGTTTCTTTAGCCGAATTATATACTGGTAAAAATGTTAAAATTAGTCTTAATCAACAAGTTTTATGTTGTAAGTGTAATGGTAAAGGTACATCAAATCCTGATGGATATAAAAGATGTAATACGTGTAGTGGTAAAGGACAAGTAGTACATTTAAGACAAATAGGTCCTGGTATGATGCAACAGATTGTTCAACCGTGTGGTAATTGTAGTGGTAAAGGTAAAACTATAGCTAAAGAAGATATGTGTAAACAATGTGATGGTAAACAGGTAAAAGTAGAAGAAAAAGAACATTTTATGAATATTAAACCTGGTATGGATTGGGGTATGGGATTTCATTTAGAAGGTAAAGGTCATCAACAACCAGATAATGATCAACAAGGTGATATAGAAATTCAATTAGCGGAAATATCTGGTTATAACCCTAGTAATTTTAGAAGACAGAATAATGATTTACATATGACACACGAATTATCTTTAGTTGAAGCTTTATGTGGATTTAATTTAATGATTTATCAATTAGATGAAAGAAAGATCTATATTAATCATACTAAACAAAATAAGATTATACAACCTAATGAAGTAATGAAAATAACTGGTGAAGGTATGCCATTATTAGATAATCCTGGAAAGAAAGGTGATTTATATATTCATTTTGAAATTAAATTACCAAAGGTGTTAGATGAAGCTAGAAAAGATGTATTACTTAAAGTATTACCTCATTCTCAACAGTCAAAAGATGAAATTAAAGAGTTTTCTAGAAAAGTAGAACTAGAAGAAGTTAAAAATCAACCCAAGAATTTTAATGATCAATCACAAACATATTCACATTCACAATCACAATCACACTCACAATCAAATTTTAATTTTGAACACGAAATACCTAATCCAGGTGTACAATGCGCACAACAATAATAACAATATAAAAATAAAATCTTGTACATAAAAACTAATATAAGTATTTTTCTAATTATCAAGAATTATATAACATAATATGATGGTAGATACAGCTTTTACTGTGAATACACCTACGTTAAATAATTTTATTACTTCAGAAATTCAAAAAATAATTAAATCAATCTCAAACGAATATAATTTAAATGAGTCTGACATATGTAATAAAATATTAAATAAATGGAGTTTTGATTTTAATTGTTTAATTGATAGTAATAAAATGATAAAAAAAAGACCAATAAATCCATCTAATTATTGTATCGCAAGAAAATCTAATTTAAATCAATGTACTAGAAATAAAAAAAATGATTCAGATTATTGTGCCAATCATCAATATAATAGACCAAATGGTAGAATAGATGAAGTTATTAAGAATGATAAAAAAAAAGATAATACTGCAATTGGATTTATCAAATTAAAACCAATTACAATCAATAATAATAATTATTTTATTGATTTAAATAATTATGTTTATACAAAAGATCAAAGTCTAGATAAATACAGATATATTGGATTATTTGATAATGAAACAAATAATATTATATCAACTATAAAAACTAAAAACTAGAACTTATATATAATTTATTTTTTATCTATTTTGTAATCTATTTTTAATTTAATATTTGAATAAATTTTTCATTTGTTTTAATTTTTTTTAAATTAAAAACATCAGATATTATTTCATTATAAATATTTTCATATAAATACTTCGACATAAATTCATTTGTATTTTTATGTTTAGTATATAATCCAGTTCTATTATTTATTTCTAATATTTTTACATTAAAACTACTATCGACTATAAAATCAGTACCCATTATAATATATCCATTTTTTGAATTAGAATATTTTGATATATTATTAATTTGTACTTTTGATATAAATTGTAATATATTTAATATATTTTCACTAACTAAATTTGTTTTTTTTATTCCAAATTCTTTTTCAAAATCATTTGGAAATAAATAATCTGTTTTAGTTGATGAACTATGTGAATCATGAATCTTTACATCATCGTATAATGCTGGATCTGGATTATAGTCTTCTTTTGCTGTCCAAATAAAACCATATTTTGATAAAAATGATTTAATATTTTCTTGAGAGTTGATATATACAATATATAAAATTCTAAGATGAAACTTCTTTTTATTGAATAATAATGGATTTTCTTGATATTTATTAAGAATCATATTTGGTGGTGATATATTACTTTTTCTTTTTTCTATTTTATTTACGAGTTCTATAAATTGATCAAATGAAGAAATTACAAAATTGCCTTTACCACCATATTCATTCGTTATTTTAATATACCAAGGATTATTATTTTTAAATAATGATTTATAATAATTAATATCTTTTGTTTTATCATATATATATGTTTCCATAAAATACTTATTCGTTAAAGATTTATTAAAATTATAACAAATTTCATATAATTTATCTTTCTCTGCCAGAGAATTAACATTTAATATATTTATAAGAGTTGTATTTTCTGGAATTACAAAATTTTTTTTATGTAAATATGTATGTATAAAAGATAATGAATTTGGAACATCTTTAGAATCATATTTATTAACCATTTTTATAAAATCATTTGAATCCAATATTTTTTCTAAAACAGAAAAATCAAATGTTATTTTATTAATATCTAGAATATCAAATTTAGTAAAATAATATAATTTTTTAAGACCATAAAATATATCTATTTTATTTTTATTTTTCCAGATATCATAAATATTGGTATTTAATTCTTTATTTAATATATTTCTGTTTAAAAATGTAGTTACTATTTGATTACTATATTTACCTTCTAATAACTCAGATTTTAATATAGTTTTTATATTTACAAAATCGATATATCTATTAGTCATAAAAGTTAAAAATGATTCAACTTCCTTAATAAAAATATCATTTATATCTTCTTTTTTGAAAAAAGTTTGATGAAGTTCAAAATTATCTAATATTTTTAATAATTTATTATCAATACTGGGTTCAATACCTATAAAATTATTACCAATCACGTAAAATTCAATTGATGAATTTGGAGTTATTGATGGTTTATATAATGTTATACTTTTAAATAAATGTAAATATAAATATAAATAATTTATAAAAAAACCAGATATATTTTTATGATCTATATAATATAAATATGAATTTAATGGTAATGCAATATGTTTAATACAACAATCTCCACCTATTGATAATGTTGATAATACTGTATATAATTTATTGAATTCATATTTTTCACATTCTTTTATTTTATTATTAATTTTCTCTATTTCATCATCATCAAATATATTAAAACTACTAATAAATGTATCTTCTTTATATATATGATCTAATTTTTTCATATTATACTCATCAATTACAATATCTGGAATATCATCACAAGAAATAAATGTAACTGGTACAGAATGAGATATATTTTTATTCTGGTTTTTGTATATAACACTATTAATAAATTGTTTATTTTTACCAAAATGTAAATGATTAAATATTTGTGGAATTTGTATATAACTATTTAATATTTCTAAATGTTCAACAAATAATGAAGAATCAATAATATATTTATTAACTGATTGATCTTCATTTTTAATAATAATATCAACTAATAATTCTTTGTTAGTATTATTGTCAATTATATTTTTTTGTGAATCATTAAGTTGTTTTAAAGAACAATTATTATAAATTTGTTTATTTACATCAATATTAAAAATAAATTTAGATATTATATCAAAATCATATTTAGTAGATGATATATATAAAGTATTTTCTAATGAAAGTCTAGTATGTCTATTAACTTTTTGTTCAATTTCACGATAATAATCTTTAAAACAACATATATGTTTATAATATTCATCTATAATGTACTTAATATTTTTCTTATCATATGTTATTTTTAATTTATGTATATCATTATTTATTATAAATATTCGATTCATTGTTAATTGAGCTATAAATTTTATAAAACTTAAAGAATTATATTTAAAATATTTAATAAAATTTTCGACTATATTTAAATATTTATTCTCTTCATTAACACATTTAAACAATAATAATTTAGCATCATTAATATTTTTATCTGTAACATTGATAATATTGGATATATTTATTTTATTATTACCTTCTATTATAAGTTTTGAAATTTTTATTAAATCAGTATATGATATGCCTTTAAAATTATAAAATTCATATCTATATGTATAATCATAATAAAAATCACTAAATTCATATTTTATTAGTTTATAATTACTAAATAATGTTGTTAATAATAGAAATAATTCAGATCTTTCAATATTAGTATGTAATAAAGCACTATATAAAATCAGATTACCATTCTTTTGTAAATTAAATAAACCTGTTAAAACATAATTATATAATTTAGAAGAATAATGTAATTCCATATAGTAACTGATAAAAATCAAAACAGTTTGAAATTTATTAATAATTTTATTTTCATCTTCAATATAATTTTTTAAATAATTATTAATATCATATTCATAATTACCTTCAATTTCTATATTTTTTTGATCCTTAATATTATTTAATATTTCAATAATATTAGAATATATTATAGGATTTTTAGTAGTTAATAAATTTTTATATAACATTATTTTTATTTTTTTTATTTTTTTAAACATATGATTTAAATCAAATAATAAAAAAGGTACTATTTGAGGGTATACATTTGATATCACACAAATATCAAATATATTATTTTCTTTATAAATTTTATCAATTAGTTTATTAACATTTAATAAAGGAAAAGGAGATGGTGTTTCTACAGCTCTATATTCATAAAACAAATTTTGTTGAATAATATTATATTTATCAATAATTTCTTTTTCTAAGACTATATCATTACTACTAAATTGATTTATATATTTTTTTATAATAGTATCATTAATTATTTCAGAAAAATCTTTATAAAAGGTTGATTTATTAATTAAATTTAATGTATATTTCTTCTTACTTTTTGTTGTCTTTTTTGTTGTCTTTTTTGTTGTCTTTTTTATTGTATGTAAATTATCTAATATTTTTTTTGATAATTTCATATTATTATTTATAATATATACATAAAAATAATAAAATTGAATTAAATATAATCAATTAATTTAAATAAATATAAAATGAGTGAAAATAATAATAAAAAAAAAGTAGTTAAATTGGTTTTCCAAGAAAACTTATTAAAATCATTAAATCATATATATGAAAAACAAAATCTAGAACTTATGAAGGCTATTTCCTCTGAAAAAACTATTCCTTTAAGTGATCTTTTAAAATTTGGATATGATCAACCAACAGTTATTATTCCACCTGAATAATAAAATATTATTATTTTTTTATTTATAAAATGTAAATAATGGAAAATTATTTAATTGGAATCATATTATTATTACTTCTATCAATTTTTAATTATAATTTTAAAATTATATTGGTAATAATATTATTGTATTTATTATTTTTTCCTGATAAAAGAGACATATTGTATAAAAGTTTAAATATGGATAAAATGAAAAAAAATACAGATGATATACATAATAATCAAAATCAAATATCAATATTATTTACAGAAGGTGATTTAAATATAAAATCTCTTAAACAATATCGTAAATCTAGTCCTTCATTATATTTATCTATCAAAAATACCTGGAAAAGTTTTAAGAAAAATACAGAAATGATTATTAATAATCCTAGATTAACACATCCTGATCATTATTATACTATATTAAAAGATCAGAGATTAATAATTTTAAATCAAATGTCAGCATTAATTACAAATTTAGAAGCTACAAATTTAAAAGAAATTACAGGAACAAAAGATAGAACATTACCTTTAGATACACATATTAGAAGTATTATTCGTAAAATGGATTTAATATTAGGTCACATTTTAGAAATTATTTCTGAAAATATTAATAAAAAATGGGAGATGTATCCTAATACCGAAATAAATCCAGTCGATAATAATTCTCCAGAACCATATAATCAAAACATATTAGATCCTATTATATAAAAACAGCGAAGAAACAAATATATATTATGTTTTTATTTTTCTTTATAAAAGATAAAAGATATAAGATAAATTATTTATATTAGAATAGAAAATGGATTCACCAGACTCACCAGATTTAATTTCATCTCCAGGTGGACCTCCACCTCCCATTAATAAACCTGCACCATTACCAAGTGGTCCACCACCTCCACCTCCCCCAGCTGGACCTCCACCTCCTTCCGCAACCCCAGGGGGTCCATCACCTGTATCAAGTGGACTACCATCTCTCCCTGGAGGAGATGATAGTTCACCTGATAATATAGGATCATTAAATAATACAGATAAATCTCCAAGTGATATAAATAGTCCTAGTCTAAATAAGTCACCTTCTGATAATGGTACTAATACATTATTAAATGAAGGAGAAGAAGAAACAGAAGAAGAAATGACATTACAATCAGATGCGATTCATAGAATACCAGAATTAGAATTAGCAGGTAGAGGTAGAAAAACAGCTTTACTTGTTGTAAATGTACAAAATTGTTTTTTTAATGGTGGTGCAATGGCAATGTTTTCATCTGGTAAACATTCTGAAGATATAGAGAATGAAAAAAATTTGATTAGAAAAATAAATAATTTAATTAGTTTATATGAAGAAGATCAAGATTATTTTAATGCTGGTTTAGGTGGTTCACCTGTAATGAAAGGCGCTATAGAAGTTAAAACAGATCCTTCAACTGGTATGAAATATCTAGATGGTTCTTATTATACTGGTGCTAGAAAGAAATATTTTTTTGATCATATTATTTATACTCAAACAGCTTATCCACCTGATCATTCATCATTTGCAAGTCATCATTATTTAAGAGAAAAGAAACAAAAATTAAAAGATATGATGGAAATGGAATCTATCAGTCTTAAAGATGCAATGGAAAAATTAACAGATGATCAATTAGACAATTATTATTGGTCTTTTGTAAATACAAATTTTGAAAATAAAGGTATGACACAATTTAATAAAGATACAAATACAAAATTATGGTCAGATCACGCTTTAACTGATGGTAATGATGTAATTATTGAAAATAAAAAATGTTTTCGTGGTATTGATTTTCATCCTAAATTAAATCTAGCACCATTATATTGTCCTAATCCAAATATTAATTCTCAAGTATATATAAATCCACCTACATTTGATGGACGTGGTAAAATAGTATGGTTAGGAGGTGATGATCAATCTACTCCTAGATCTGCTTTTATGAATAATTTAAATGAATCAACTGGATTACTTGAATATCTAACTAATAAAAACGTTGAAGAATTATATATTGTTGGTATGTTTCGTGATATGATGGTTGAATTAACTGCTGTAGATGCTATTTCAAATGGTTTTACTGTTGTTAATTTAATATATGATGCAACATTATCATTAAATGTACCAACTAATAATACAAAAGTTAATAATAAATTTTATTTTAGAAATATTGGTGAAATAGTTAAATATTTAGAATTAACAGGAGATGATGATGAAGAAAAATATTATCAATATTTAAGAGATAATAATATATGGGCACAAAACTTAGAAGCTAAAAATATTAATATTATTAATTATCAAAATGTAATTGAAAATATAAAAGTTGGAAAAGAAGAATTTACTTGTGGTAAAGATGAAGATTTAATTAAGACATTCGATGTTTTTCTTAAAACTAGTACTTCATCAAGTCGTAATACTAAAATTATTTAGGAAATCAATCTATATAATAATTTTAATAATAAATTATTGTTAATTACAATAAAAAGCATTATAAAACCTGTTATTAACATTCTTAATGACACTTTTTTATTTTTATTTATGTTTTCATTTTTGTAAGTTATTAATCCAAAAATGATAAGAAATATACCTATATATAATAATAATGATATAAATATATTAAACTTTACAGCTATACTTAATTTTTTAAAAAAATGCATACTTTAATATAATATAATACATTTTTTTTTGATATCAAAAAAGTTTCTAAATAGAAAATATATGGTACTATATAAAAAGTTTATATTTTTCTTATTATAATAATAAATGTTGACTTTAGGAGAAATGTTAATAATTATATCATTTATTGTTATATCTATACTATATTCAGTTGGATTTATTTTTAAATTTTATAGTACAGACAAAGAAAAAAATAATATTGGAAAAAATTTATTGATTATATCTGGAATAATGTGTGGTTTTTTTCTAATAGTGTTTTTTTTAATGTACTTAGAATTTTTATAAATGATATTTAATTTTTAAACTTTAATTTTAATTTATTTTTAAGTAATGTTTTTTTCTTTTACATAATTTAAATAGATAATTAAATATTTAAAATGAGTTATATTTCAAATGGATGCAATGACTGTTCATCAGTTGATTTTGGAAATAATATGATGGGTGGTAATATGATGGGAGGTAATATGATGGGTGGTAATATGTTTGAAACAACCAATAATGGTAATCAATTTACATTTCAACCACAACAACAACAAATGCCTCAACAAATGCCTCAACAAATGCCAACAATGCAACAAGCTCCTATGCCTCAACCTCCAAAACAACAAATGATGGCTCCACAAGTTCCTGTTAAAATGCCTCAACAACAAATGGTAGTAGCTAAACCACAAGCCCAATTACAAGTACAACAATCAAATTCAATTACCGGTGTTGTAGGTAATTATTTCTATGATAATGCATTTACAATCACAATTGCATTCCTTGTAGCAAGTGCTTGGCATACAACTATTAAATACTATATTGATCACGCAATTAAATTTAGTGGTGGTACTCCAATGTATTATGTTGGATACGCTGTATTAGTAACAGTTGCTGCGATCTTTCTTACAACATTAAAAAATTAGATAATATTTACTTTTATTTATTTTATTTTAATCAGGAATTTAATTTTTTCTTCAAAAAAATTAAGACGGATAATGGAAATTGAAAAATATGCCAAAGAATTAGTAAATTTGTTAACTGAATGTTTTAATGAAATGTTAATAAATGATGATTTAAAATCTTTAATGCATTTTATATTAACTAGATTAGTAAAAGTAACAAATAATAAATATGGTTTTATTGGCGAAATAAAAAAAGATAGATTTGGTAAACAATATTTATATCAGCAAACAGTTGTTCATCAATCAAATAATAATTTTTTACCATCTACACATTATAAACCAAAGAAACATTTTTTTGGATTTTTAAGAAAAGATGATTCTGAAAATGAATTACAAATTGATAACGATCAAGATATTTATGATTATGAAAAGTTATTTGATTTAATATATAGTGAAAAACAAATAATTATATCAAATGATGTTAATAAAGATCCTAGAAGACAAATTAGAAAAGATTTAGAATCACAATTTAAAAGATTTATAGGTATTCCATTATTTTATCAAGATGAGATTATTAGTATTTTAATTTTAGCTAATTATGAAGGTGAATATAATAATAAATATATAGAAATAATAAAACCATTTGTACCTTTAATTAATAATATAATAATAACATATCAAAAAAGAATTAGTATAATTTATCAAAAAAATTTATTCATTTCTAATATGAGTCACGAAGTCAGAACACCATTAAATGGTATAGTTGGTGTAGGACAAATATTAATGGAATCATCATTAACAGAAGAACAATTAAAATTAGTACATATGATAAATAAATCTAGTTTACAATTACTTTCATTTATTAATGATTTACTGGATTTTTCACATATTTCAGATGGTAAAATAAAGTTTGAGATTAAAGAATTTAATCTGGAAGAGTGTTTAAAAACAGCAATTGAATTATTTCAAATGGAGATGGAAGAAAAAAAAATATGTCTAGAAATTTGTTATGATACTAAATTACCTAAAAAAATAATTCATGATCGCCAAAGAATTCAACAAATCATAGTTAATCTAGTTTCAAATGCTGTTAAATTTTCAGATAATAGTGGTCAAATTATAATAGATTTAAAATTAGATAAAATATTATCAGAAGATGAATTATTACTTCAACTCTCTATAATAGATACTGGATGTGGTATATCTGAATTAGATTTAGATAAAATGAGAAAATTTTTAAATAGTCCAGATATAATGTCATTTACAAATAATTTTGGTCTAGGATATGGATATGTTAATGGTTTAGGATTACCTATAAGTAAATTTTTAATAAATAAAATGAATGGATATCTAGATATTCAAAGTTCAAATATTAAACCTAATAATGGTACTATAATAACAGTAAAAATACCTGTTAAATTTAATGAATCATATAATAATAACTTTAATAATTTTAATGATTATAAATCTAAAATAAATAATCAAACTTTAATCATATCTAATAATGTTGAAAAAAGAATAAATATTGTTGATAATGTTATTAAAAATGGATTATTACCAATTCCAGTTAATACAATTGAAGAATGTAATATTTATATTAATAATGAAAATACATCTTTTTATATGATTATATTATTAATTGATACAGTAGATGATTTAAATAAAACAATCACTGTTGAAGATAATTTTAATGAACAATCATATGAACAGAAATATATTATACATAAATTAATTAATAATTGTAAGAAAAATCATCCTAGAACTAGATTATTATTGTTTTATAATAAAAATAATACTAGTTATGATCATAATATATTTGATATTATTAATGAAAAGTATGATATTAATATGATATATAACAATAATAACAATAACAATACCAATAATAACAATAACAATATCAATAATGATTTAAAAAATATTTTATCAAATAATTATAAAAAAATATCATTAAAACATAATTCTAGTATCAAACTAGAGAATAACATCATTCCTAAAATATTAAGTGTTGAAGATAATTTAACTAATCAACAAGTGATTAATAAAATGTTGAATGAAATTGGTATTCCATCAAATTATATAACTAATTTATATGACGGAGTAAATTTTATTGAGAATCTAGAAAAAGGAAATGTATATGATATTATTTTTATTGATTTAAAGATGCCTAGATTAAATGGTATTGAAGCAGTTAAAGAAATACAAAGTAAAAAATTAAAGAAAAATACTTTTTTTGTGGCTATTACTGCAACTGTTACAGATGATACAATTAAAGAATGTTTTAAAATTGGTATGGATGCATTTATACCAAAACCGATTCAAATATCAGATTTAATAAATATTATAAATATTATAATAAATAAAATAAATTAATCTAGAATACTATTTCTTTCTAATTGATATTTTAAATTTTTTCTTAAAACATCTATATTAGTTTTATTCAAATCATTATAATATGTATTTCCTTTATCAATTTTAATAACTAGATGATTATGTGTATCATCATTTTTATCTTCTTTAACTTCTGTGATTGATTTTAAAAATTTATTCGGTTCTTCTTCATTTATTTTAGTTTCGTTAGTGTTATTTCCTATAACAGGGGAATTATTATTAATTAAATTTGATATATCATCCGTTAAATTATGATGTACATCTAACATATTAAAATTAATATGATTCGTATTCTGATTATTAAAATTATTATTATATTCTCTATTTAATTCTTGATCAATAATATTATAATTTAACATAACTAGTTCACCTTTACTAACTGATTTTAAATAACTATCCCAAAATTTTTGATCAATATCCAATGATTTCTTTTTTTCTTCATTAATCATTTTTTTTATTTTATTAATATATTCTATATAATCACTTTTATCTTCAAAATCTAGTGATAATTCTTCATCTATATCTTCAATTATTAAAGAATAGTTTTTCGATGTATCTAAATGATTAATAGATTTATTTTCAGCATCAAAAAATTTAACCCATACTGATAATATTGTTCCTAGAAGAGTTAAAAAACTAACAAATAAATTTATCCAATATCTATTCGCATCACTTACCTGACTAGATAATGATACAAATAAAGTACCTGAAGCTATTGTCATAATAGTTGTATGTGGTAAAAATAATTTTTGATGTAATTGTTTATAATATGTTCCTGCGGCTTTATGTAAATAACGATAGATTTTAAGTTCTATCATTTTTCTTTTTAATTGAAGTATTTTATAATTATTCCATCCATTATTAATAAAAATTTGTGTTCCAACGTCTTTTTTATCTTTATCCATTGTTAATAATAAATAATAACATCAATCTATTTTTATGTTTTTATTTTGATTTTTTTATTTTTATATGATAATTATAATAAAACTAAAATATGAATACAAATTTATTTTTTACAATTGTTTCATTAGCACTATTTATTATATCATTTATTGTTGCTCAATTTACATCATTTAAAGACAACAAACCTACCTGTGATAAATATGTTCTTAATACATACATTTATTTAACAATGATGTTTTCATTATTAATAACATTAATATTAATATTTAATATGATAATGCCTAATTACACTTTATCAATAGGTAAAATGTATTTATTAATAATAATTATTCAAACTTTATTATCATTCTTATTTATTTATTTAATACACCGTATCCCATCGACTGAAGTTATTAAAAAAAGAATTATCTGGTTATTATTTGTTCTAAACTTCTCATTATTTTTACTTCCAGTTATTCAAATGTCTATTTATAAAGGTTATACAGATTTAATTATGTCAACAATGTTTATAACATTTGCAATTGTTGCTGGTTTAACATTATTAACATTTTTAAGTCCTGATTTAATAGTTAAAAATGCTGAATCTTGGACTCCATATATATTAATTGCTTTAATAGGTTTAATATTAGCTTATTTAATTCCGATGATATTTTGTGCATTTGGTAAATGTAGTTTATTATTATTAAATAAATGGTATTATTATCTAGCTGTAATAGGTATCATATTATTTATTTTTATTATTTTATATAAAACAAAACTTGTAATTGAAAATGGTAAAAAATGTAAAACACCAGAAGATGCTGATTATATTAAAGAATCAACTAGCTTATTTATTTCAATAATTAATTTATTCTTGAATATATTATCTGGTAGATCTAGAAGAAGATTTTAGTAATCCCAGCTTACAGGTAAACCATAGTCGCACGCATAGAAATCTACTGATGATTTTATAGTTAATATACTAATAAAAATTTTAATTATTGCAAACCATTGAATGAAGAAATTAAAATTATTTTTATCAATACCTCCAAAACGTCCTAATATAAAATGATCAATATATCTATTTTTATTTTTAATTATATTAACACCTCCATCTAAATATAATTGTATAAAATATATAATAGATACTACTGTTGATATAACATATAATATAACTCTATTTTTTTTATTTATTAAATATTCAGGTGGTGGATTAAAACTTCCATCTTCTACTTCCACTTTTGTTGATATAGTTATTTGTATTATAATTGCATATGTTAATATAATTATTGGTATATACCAATAATCTGGTAAAATATCAGAAAATGGTAATACATACCATAAAGTAATTAATGCTAATAATGTTAATGTTGTACTAATAACTCCAATTAAAAATGTGACTGTTCTACAATTTGAATTGAAACATTTTTTAGCATTTGTAAATAATTTTGGATTTTGCGCATATGAATAAATTTGTAATATAAATATTAAAAGTAATATAATCCATCTAAATGTGATTGACATAAAAAAATCAAATAAATATGGATATATATGATGTGTAAAATAATCAATTAAAAAAGATGACATTTTTAATAAATTTATATCTATATCTTAAATTAGAAAAGATATAATAAAAATAAAAAATGAATATTAATTTGGATCCAGATACTTTTAAAATATTACTTTTTATATCTGTAGTGGTTGTTATACTAGTATTTTTATCTATTATTGGAACATCATTTAAAAATAGTTCAGTTACTGAAAAAACACAAGAACAAATAGTATGGGGTAATCAATTATTAATTACATTACTTTTATTTTCTTTTGTATATATTTCATATACATCTGAAAATTTATATTTATTTATTGCAGCATTAGTTTTAGTTATATTGATGGTTTTATAAGTTCATCATCTGTAAAATTAGGATTAATTAATAATTTTATTAAAGAATTATGTTTATTTTTATACATTTTATCTAATTTTACAGCTTTCATATAATCTGTATTTATTGAAGTTTTTTTTTCTAATTTTATTTTTGTTTGATTTAATATTGTATTACTTTTCATATTAATTGATATATCTTTTTTTAATTTCTGACTTTTTTTATTAATTATAGGTACCATAATTGATTTTGTGTTTGAATCATTACTATTTTTACTAATATTATTATTATCATTATTGTCATTTAAATTAATTTTTAGATCTAAAAGAGATTTATTTTTTTTATACATTTTATCTAGTTTTATGATTTTATCAATATTAACATCTTCAACATTAGGATTATTTTTTTTAATTGATTTTTGTTTAATTGATTTTTGTTTAATTGATTTTTGTTTAATTGAATATTTTTTAGTAATTTTTTCTGGAATAATTTCTGGTTCAACATATTTAATATTATTTTTTTGCATAAATTTTAATATATCTTCTTGTTTTAAATAAGGTAATTTTTGATTCTTTTGTGGAATAGATTGTTTATCTGTATTATTTTTCTTATCTATGTCTTTATTATTTTTTGAATCTATATCTTTTTTATTTTTTGTATCTATTATTTCTTTTAAATTAATTGGTATAATATCAGAAGCTTTATATACTCCTGTTTGTTGTCCTATCATATTTATAATGTAAAAAGAAAATTATTCATTTAGTATATCAACAAAATTTATATGAAAATCATTTGCTTTAATACTAGAATATAAAAAATTAGCTAAACCAGAAGGTAAATTATTACTGTTATTTGTAATTTTTTCTTTAACTAGAAAATCTTTAATTTTTTTTTGTGTTAACTTAATTGGTTGTAATTGTAAATGTAATGGTATATTATCAATATCAATATTATATTTTATACTCTCCCATTGTTTAGAATTTTTTTCTTCTCTTTTAAATGGTTGTTTTTTAAATTTATTAGTATTTATCATAGTTTTGCTTTTATTTTTAGTTTTAATATGTTTATTATCATAATCAGTTTGATAATTTTTAACTGTATCATTATTTTCACATTTTATTTCAATCTGATCACATTTTATTTCATTCTGATCATTATTTTCATTATTTTCATTTATGTTTGTAATAGGAATAGAAATATTTAAATTACAAGATTCATTTACTTTTACTTTTTTCTCTGGAATAGGTACTTCTTCTTCATCTAATGGATATTCTAATAATAAAAAATCAGGATTTACATCTACAATTTTTATATCATTTTTATTTATTAAAACATTATTTTTAACATTATTTTGAACGTTATTTTCATACCTAGGAATACAATTAAATAGATTTGGTTTTTTTATTGATTTATTATTAACAATTGGTATGGAACTAGAAATAGATTTATTATTAACAATTGATATGGAATTAGAACTAGATTTATTATTAACAATTGGTATGGAACTAGAACTAGATTTATTTTTTAATGTTAATGGTTTTTGATATTTATTTTGAAATTCTTTTTCAACTATTTTTTGATCATATTTAAAAATTATAGAATCATTGATTTCTTTTTCTTTTTTAGTTTTTATTTTTTCTTTATCAATATTTTCTTTTGTCTCTTCTTTTGTTTCTTCTTTTATTTTTTCTTTTTTAGTAGAACTACCCATAATTTCTTTTAATTTTTTTTTTTCATTTATAATATCAATACTTAAATTTAATAAAGATGGATGATTTTTATGTCTATGTTGACTTAAAAAATCATATTCATTAATTTTAGTTTCAATTATATTAATTTGATTAGCTAAAAGTTCTTGATACTTTTCTTCTTTTGTTTTAAATTTTATAGGTTGTTTAACTTTTGGTTTTTCTTCTTCCTCTTCTTCTCCTAAAACATCTGAAACTATTTTAATAAGTTTAGTTTCCACTATTTTATCATTATTTTTATTATCAATTAATCTATTATTATTTAGTTTATTATCATTTAATGTATTATTTGAATGTTGTATAGATTTATTAATAAATTGATTTTTAATATCGGCTAAAGGATCAATATTAGTGTTTAATAAAATATTAACATTTGGATCATATTTTATTTTTGGTTTAGATATATAATTATCTGATGGTTGTTTTATTTTTTTTTCTTTATCAATTAAATCATCTAATGAATAAGTTTTATTTTCAAAACTAACTTTTTTTTTCTGTGTTTTTGATTTTTCTTCATTTTTTTTAATAATTTCTTCTTCATTTTTTTTTATTTTTGATGCAAAGAATTCTACAATCTCCTCTTTACTTGCTAATTTATCTCCTGGTTTCTTTTCTATTTGTTTCTTTTTTTTTTGACTTTTTGATTTTAAATTTTGTAAAATATTATTAACATTACTATTATTTTCTTCTGAAAAAGAAGGTATTGAATATTTTTTTAATATATTTGTAAAATCCGATATTTTTAAATTATCTACATCTATTTTATCAACTAATTTATCAATATTAAGTTGATCAATTATAGATACTTTCTTTTTCTTTTGTGTTTTTGTTACCATATTTACTTTTTGTATAGATTTTATATAATAATAATAAAACGATATCTAAAAATTGAAATTAAAATCAAAATATATTAAAAATAAAAACATAGACCCATTTAAAATATATTCAAATTAAATAAAAAATGAATTCTAGTTATTATTATGTTGTTAAAAAAGGATCAATACCAGGTATTTATAAATCTTGGTCTGATTGTCAAGAACAAGTAAATGGATATCCAGGATCTATTTTTAAAAAATTTAATAATATGACAGATGCTGTAAATTTCTTACACTCAGAAGATAATAGTATTATTAATAATAATGATAAACCAAAAATTAAAGAAACATTCCGAGAAAAAATTAAAACTAAAGAAATAGATACATTTAATCAAGATAATAATCAATATTTGAATAATTATACATATATTTTCTGTGATGGTTCAGCTATTCATAACCAAAATTATAAATCTATTAGATGTGGATTTGGAGTTTTTGTAATTAAACCAAATGGAGATTCAATGAGTGTAAATAAAGAATTAATTAATACTGGAACAAATAATCTAGCTGAATTAAATGCACTTTTTTCAGCTTTAAAATTAATTGAAAAAACAAATACACAATATTCTTGTATTATTTCTGATTCTAAATATGCATTAAATTGTTTATTAGTTTGGTCACAAAATTGGATTGAAAATAATTGGTTAACATCAAAAAAAACTCCAGTTGAAAATGAGGTATTAATTAAATCTATATTAGAAACATACAAATCACTTTTGGAAAAAGGATATACTATCAAATTTAAACACATTAATTCACATCAACATAAACCAACAAATATTAAATCTTATGAATACTTTTTATGGTATGGTAATGAAATGGCTGATCAATTAGCTAGAACAGGAAATATTGTCAAAGAATATATCGATCCAGTTATTTATTAGAAACTATACAGTTCGTTAATTTTAAATCTTTATTTTTATAAACATAAAATAAATGAGATGTTTATTATTTACAAGTGCAGGTAAAAATGCTATTATCGACAAATATTGGATAGATAAAGATAGAAAATATGATATTTTTTTATGTTATTATGGTAATGAAACAAACAAACCATTACTAACTTTTACAGATTATTATGTTGAAAGAAAAGGATCAAAATTTCAAAATTTTCATTATTTCTGGACTAATCCAAAACAAACAGAGTTTAATATTATAAAAAATGATATAAATAAACCTGAATTTAATATCAAAAATTATGATTATTATTATCTTGTAGATGATGATATAATAATATCAACAAAAGCAATCAATAATATGTTTAAAATTATTAATGATTTTAATTTAGATATTATACAACCAGCATTTCTACCTGGAAAAAGTCGTATATCTCATTCTATTACAAGAGCTGTTCCTAATACATTTTTAAGATATACTAATTTTATAGAAATTAATACACCATTTTTTAGTAAATCTGCTCTTGAAAAATGTATGAATATATATGATCCAATATTAGTAGGGTATGGAATTGATTATTTATTTATATGGCATTTAGGTCAAGAAAATAAAAATAAATTTGCCATTATTGATGCAATTAAATGTATCAATCCTTTTTTTGATGTTAGAGAAATAGATATATTACAACCAATTGATGATAGAATTAAAAATTGGGAAACAGTAATGAAAAAACATAATATTAAAATATGGACACATACCGTATTTAAATTAATACCATTAAATATAATGAATAGATTATATTTACCATAATTGAATTTTTTTACCTCTTTTATTTTCTGTTTCATAAACAAAACTTTTTGTTTTAAAACTTTTATTCATAACACCATAACTGTGAATATAATCATTTAATATAGAATATACTAGAAAAATATTAACACTTTTTTTAAGATATGACTCACTTATTATAGGAATAACAACTGAGATTGGTTCAGTAATTCGTAAATCAGTATTATCAGTGGATTTATATATTTTATGTATTATATCAAATTCAGGATAATATGAATAACTAAACATATCAGCTAATTCTGCTCTCATAGAAATAAATCTATTCCCATTAATAACTAACGCTAATGTCTGTTTACCTCTTCCAGTATTTAGTATAATTAATTCTTTTATAGTTATTTCTGGTAAATATCCTGCATATATTTCAACAAATCCATTATATAATTTATTAACATCTATAATACTTTGACATTTTTCAGAATGACCTTTATTTTGTGTTTCAAATAAAATAATTGATGTTGAATATGATTCAATCCAGGATGGACAATGTACTATATTCATTGAATTAATCTTATCTTGTAATGCTTTAATAAAATCAATAAAATCATTAGACATTTTATATTTTAAATAACTAATGAACATTTTTCCATATAATATAATTATTATAAATGTTAAGTTTTTTATATTATACTAAAAATAATAATAAATAAAAATAATAATAAATAAAAAATAAAATAAAACTACATAATCCAGTTATCAATAACCATTGCTGGACCATATATAAATTGTGTTTCATCAAAGTGTCCAGATTTTACCATAAATTTAGTAGCTAAAGAATTCATATTATTTGGTATTTTATCTATATCTTCAACATCTACATAAGCTAGAACTGGTTTTATACACCCCCATTTTTTGACCATATTTAACCCATTTCTAACAATAGTTTTAATGATAATTTTTTTGTCTTTATTTAGAACAAAATAAGGATGTATAACATCACTTGTAAAATTTTCTTTATTACCTTTATATTTTAATTTACGATATTCTTTAGTTTCAGGATTAAATTGGATATAATCAAAATTAAGTACTGTTTTTTGACCTAGATCAGATGTTTCATCAAACTTATCTTGAAATATTAAATCTTTATGATATAAAATATCACGATATGTTTCCATTTTATCAATCGTAGAAATATTATTATTTAATAAATCTTCATCTTTAATTAATTCTGATGTATTTTTTTCATTCGTAGTTTCATCTAATAATCCTAGAATATCAAAAACAGTTTTTTCTATATCACCTTTATGTTTATGAAGGTATTTTCCAGCATCTTCTTCTGAACAATTGGTTTGGTGTATTATAATTTTTATGTCTTCATCAGTAGGACTATATTCTTTTGGTTTATTTAATATAGCTGTATTTTTTTCTATTTTATCAACCTCTGTAAACATTGCGTATGCTAATTTAGCTTTATCATTATCCTTTTTAATATCTGTCATATTATAAATTAAGTATTTATAATTTATTAATTATTTTTATAATTTAAAATAAACTTAAACTTTTAATAAATATAATTATATAAATACCAATAACAATGGCATCAGAAACTATTAAAGATATTTTAGATAGACAAACACAAGATATTAATATTCTTTTTGATGATTATAAAATCGAAATACAAAAAAAATTTAAGGATTTAAATGAACAAATTAAATCTTTTAAACAAATAATTTTGGAGAAAGATGAAATAATCAAAAAAATGAATGAAGAATTAAAAGAAAATGATTTTAATAAACAAAACTATCAAAATTTTTCATTGGTTAGTAATTTAAGTAAACAAATTCGTGAAAAAGATTTAGAATTAAAAGCATGTCATTCACAATTACGAGTTGCTAAAAAAGAAATTGAAACACTTAAAGATAAAATAGAAGTAATTAGTGAAAGAGATGATATTGAATCATATATTAAAGATCAATCAGAACTTATTTTATCTGAAGTTAGAGAAGAAGTTAAAAAAGAAGTTAAAGAAGAAGTTAAAAAAGAAGTAGAAGAAGAAGTTAAAGAAGAAGTTAAAGAAGAAGTTAAAGAAGAAGTTAAAGAAGAAGTTAAAGAAGAAGTTAAAGAAGAAGTTAAAGAAGAAGTTAAAGAAGAAGAAATAGAAGAAGAAGTCAGTTATGTTCGTAAAAAAATAAAAGGAACATATTATTTTGTATCAGATGAAAATCCACCTCAGATTTATCAATACCTTGAAAATAATGAAGTTGGTTCATTAGTTGGTAAAATGAATGATAAAAAAGCTGAATTTTTCTAAGAATTTTTGAAAACTAGATATAAAAATAAAACAAATATTAAACAATATACATAGTTTAATAGTATATTTCTTTTCATTGGTTTAAGTTTATTATTATGTTCATTTGGAGATAATGTTTTTTGGTAAATTTCTACTAATTTAGGATCTATGGATTCAAACTCTTCTTTTGTTTGAGAAACAGAATTGCTATTTAGATTATTTTTTAATTCTTTTAATTTAAAAACTAAATTAGATACCTTTTCTTGTTGGTTATTTGTTAATTGTGAAGGTTGATTTTGTAAATCTTTTATTTTTTGTTTAACTCCATCAATTGTATTTTCATCATATACAGTTTCTTTATCTTTTGGAAAAATTTTATTTTGTATATAATCATATTCATATTCACCAGTTGAACTTAAATATACTTTTTCTTCATCTACATAAGGAGCAGGTTCATCAGACATAGCATTAAAATTACCAATTTGTTGATAATCTTTAGTTAATTCAATTGGATAATAATTAGCTGGATTTAAATTATCACGTTGATTGTCTGCTTCTGTATAACTTGTTTTATTTATATTTTCAAAATAAGATTTCCAATACCAATCATTTTTAAAATCATCCCATCCGTTTTTATTATTTGTTTTTTCTAAAAAAGTATTATATCTATCTTTCAATCCTTTTGCAATATCATTATATTCTTTTACTCTTTTATTAGCATCTGTTTCAACTTCTTTTCTTTTTTTTTCAACATCTTCAATTTGCTGAAGTATAACCATTTCATTATATTTTTCCATATCAATTGCTTCTGTAGTAGTTTCAAAACCCTCTGAATATTTTAAGTTTTCAGTCAAAGGATTTTCAGACTCTTTAATTGATGCACAATTCATTGTCTCTTTTTATTTATAATCAGAAAAGATAATTATTTTTTATTTTCTGTAAAATCTTCTAAATTAGTTAAACAACTAGGACAAGTTTTATTTAATTCTTTTAACCAAGGTTCTAAACATCCTGCACAAAAATAATGATTACATAATGTTTTTCTTATTTTAACATCATTATGAATTAAATCTTGACAAATTGCACAAAATGAATCTTCAGGGATTGAATCTATTAAAGGAGCTACTAGATCAATATTTTTAACTGGAATCTTAACATCTTGTAAGTTTGATAATGTTTGATATTGATCTGGCGTATAAAAATTAAAATTAGTTGGTATATTGAGATTTAAAGATATACTTATACCTCTAATTATTATATTTTCATCTTCATCTTCTTCATAATTTTCATCTTCATCATATTCTTCTTCATTTTCAGTATTAGTAATATTTTCAAAGTCATCATTTTCTTCTTCAGTAGTGCTAATTATAATTGATGATTGTAAAGATGTTTGTATTGATGATTGCAATGATGAATTTATACATTCACGAACATGATATAAATATTCATTAAAATCAATATATATTTCACAAAATTCACACTGTATTAATTCTGACATTTTTATATATATAATAAAAAAAAATTTAATTCAATTTTTAACAACGAAAACCTTTTTGTAAAAAGGTTTCAACTATTTGATTTTTTGTATCTAATGAAATACGTAATTCAATCAGTTCTTTCCTAAGTATTTCATTCTCTTTTTGGATCTTTTCATTATCTTCTTTCATTTTATTTAAACTTGCTTCTAATTTTTCAACATATTTATAAGTTTCTTGAATATGTTGTTTCTTACGCAAACGACACATTACAGCAGAAACACGATTCCTTTTTCGACGTTCTTCTTCTGTTTCTGCTGTAATGTTTTTAACTTGAGGTCTTCCACGTTTCATAATTTTATAAATCTTTTTCTTTTTATTTTTATGTTGAATATCTTCTGATTCAGTATGTTCAGAATCATATGTTCCATCTTTTTTAAAATGTAAAGTTACATTTGTTTTAGATTCTTGATATTCATCTGACTCATCATTATAACTATTTAAATTATATTCATTTTCATCATATGTATTATTTTCTGGTACAATTGAAGGGTAAAAATAATCTTCAGGTTCACCCATTGTTATATTTTTATCAAATTATAAAACATAATATTAAATCAATTTTTTAATTTTGATTAAAAGCTAAAATAAGTATTTTTTTCTTTTATGAAAACAAAATGAGTACAAAATTAGAAATAAAAAGAATTGATATTAATCCCAAAAATAAAACTAAAAAACGTTATATATTTCTAGATAAGAAAAATAATCAAATTAAAGATAATGAAACTTTAACACGTCTAAAAAAAATATATGTACCTCCAGGATATACTGATGTAAGATTATCAGCATCTGTAAATAATTATTTACAAGCATATGGATTTGATGATAAAGGAAGAAAACAATATATATATAATAAAAGTTTTATTGCAAAACAATCTAGAAATAAATATTGTGAATTAAAACATTTTGGACAACATATTGCTAAAATAAGACAAGATGTTAAAACAGTTTTATATGGTGATAAACCATTATTAAGTCGTGAAAAAATGATTGCTTTAGTTATTTATATACTAGATAACTGTTATTTTAGAATAGGAAATATACATTATTTTAATGAACACGAATCACATGGTGTATCAACATTAAGAACAAAACATTTAAAATTTAAAAATAATGATGAATTATCAATAGAATTTATTGGTAAAAAAGGAGTATTTAATCAATGTGTTATTAAAGATAAAAAAATTATAAAAATATTAAAAGAATTAAGTAATTTGTCTGATAAAAATAGAAATGATCATTCTTTTCTTTTTTACTATCTAGATGATGATAATAATAAACAATTAATTAAACCTTTAGATATTAATCAATATCTAGAAAAATATCATCCAGATATTACTTTAAAAATGTTTAGAACATGGGGGGCAAATTATATATTTTTAGAAGAAATGTTAAAACATAGTAATGAATTTATGAATATTTTTAAAGAATATAATAATTCAAATAAAAATAATAATAATTCATTAGATAATGTATCTATATCTCGTGATAAAAAAATAAAATCTAAAATTAATCGTGAAAGTGATAAAATTATTAAAGAGATAATTAAAGTAATTGCTGAAAAATTACATAATACACCAACTGTTTCTAAAAAAAGTTATCTAGATGGTAATGTTGTTCAATTATATTTACAAAATCCAAGAGTTTTTTGGAAAAGAATTAATCATTCAAAGAATAAAAATGATTTAAATATGATGTTAATTGAATTATTAACAAATAATTGTGTGTCTGCTAAATGTAAAAATTGTAAAGTAACTAATTAATTTAATGTATCATAATATGGATCATTTTGAACAAAATCAGGATAAGCATTTGCAGCATCATATGATATTGTAGCTAAACCAGTTAAAATATATAATGCACCTAGAGTTCTAGTTGCTAGATTATTAGATTCAGTTAATAATCTTTCAAATACATTTAATATTATATCTAGAATTTGATTATAATTATTCATTCGATAAATATATTCAACTGATAAATAAAATAAAGGTATTACATTTTCAGTTGGGATTATTTCTAATCTAGATGTATATGATAAATCAGATCTATAATTCCAGATATCTTCCATTATACAATATAATTTTTTTAATTCATTAATACTCATTGATAAAATCCATTCAATATCTGTTTGATACCCAAATTGATCTATTATACTAAATATTTTCATAACTGATTCTCTTTTTTTTTGTTCAGGTGTTAATTGAATATCATTTGTAATAATTAATGTATGTCCTAGATTTTCTAAATAATTTATAAATTTTACTATTCTAGCAACAACATTAGAATTAATTTTTAAAGTACTATATGGATTAATTATTTCTTCATTTTTATTATTATTACTATTATTTTTATTATTTTTATTATTTTTTTTATCATTATCAATTAATTGTTTTAATGATCTAATATCAAATCCATAATAGAATCCATTTGTATCTAGAAAAGAAAAGAAATATTGTTCTGGAATGTCTTTAATATTTTCTAATGTGAAAAAATCTTGATCATTATTTAATAAATATTTATTAGAATCAATAATACAAGGTCCTTGTAAAATCATTTTTCTAATATTTCTTTTTAATCTATATTTTAATTGTATTTTTTGATATATATTAATAAATGTACTAGAAATACATTCTATAAATTTATTTTTTAAAACAATTGGTTCTTGTAAATTATAATCTAGGTTATATTTTTT
>JACCDO011039370.1_pt1 | contig 43332 bp, 35 predicted proteins | sample 7446101 | NCBI WGS metagenome assembly JACCDO01 (sample SAMN15323440, study PRJNA562643) | freshwater metagenome | isolation source: river surface water | place: USA:Blue River Watershed | collected 2017-08-16 | reverse complement strand
CTTAGTGAGCCTATTAAAGAGGTTACTATCTTGCGCCATTTGTTCTCCTAGTTCTTGTAGACCCACGCGAACTCAGGAGGAATCCCCATCGGCCGCGAGTAACCACGTAGCACGCGATCTCGGTTTGTCTCTTGTTGGTGCTTGTTCGATAATACATCGTTTGACGCACCATTAAATTGCTTGCTCTTAATACCCATTGCAGAAAGCATAGCCTGATTTAGTTTATCTGAGTCTTTGCTGTAGTCAGATGATGCATCATAAAGCCACGTTCCAATAGCAAGCGACAAGATAAGGTCATCATTTTCACCTTTCATGGCCTGCGCTTTATTCTCATTCCAGACAAATGTCTTTAGCTCTTCATAAAAACGAGACGAATAGATTAATAGCTGCTTATTTCTAATAACCTCTTCTAGCTTAGTCAATATTTGTGTACGTGATTTTCCGCTGGTCGTAAAACCTGCAAGCTCTGTCTCAGCAGGAGGAACATAGTCTCCAATGTAGACCGACTTGTTCTTATTGTAGTACATCTTTGGATAGCCTAGATCTTTAAGCTTGACTATTGTTGCGTATCCAAACGAGTTATTCTCTGGGCACATCAGTGCTTTGTTATACAACATGCCATACTCGTTTAAGAGCTCGCCAAACTTATCTGGTGCAATCTTCCCCTTGTACTCAGCAACTACTTCCCCTTCAGTTCCATCGATAACATGAAATGTTGAGTAGTCTTTACCGTCTCCTCTTGCAACGTCAGCTGAAATAATGTACTTGTGCTCTGTGAGTGCATGTTTCCAAATCCAGACATTTCTATCTGGGCCTCCGCGATCGATCGGAGGGCGTATAATATTGCTAATCCATTTGATGTCATCGTCATTGAGGAACGTCTCGCCTGATGCAGCAAAGTCGCACAGGTATTCTTGTGCAATCTCTTTGGATGACAGATTTCTCGTTTCCTTCTCGAACCACTCTTGATTACGTTCTGGGTGCACATCCCAGTTCAAACGGATGGCTTTAAATTCGTTCAGACCTGATTCGGCCTCAGTGAAAAGCTTGTAATACTGTCCACCAACGCCGTTAGGTGTTGAAAGAACAATAGCGCGTCCACCTGTTGAGATTGTAGGGTACAAACCTGTCCACAGCTCATCAAAGTTTCTAACGAATGCAGCCTCATCAATGATGAGCAGCGACAGTGACTCAGAACGTCCTGCGTCTTCTGAGGTGGGTACTGCCTTAATTGAAGAACCGTGACTAAATTCAATCATCTGCCGATTGTTTAGCGTAATCTGCGGTAACACCATCCAGGGTGGAAGGTTGCTTACCATAGTCTTCACTTTCTTAATGAAGTTCTGGGCAACACCGAGCTTAGTTGCAATGATCAGGATGTTCTTGTCTTTCTGGAAAAGTGCAAGCCAGACAGAATACGCAGCAACAAGCGTTGATAGACCAAGCTGACGACTTTTAACAATGACTGTGAATCGATTCTCTATAAAGTCATCTACGCACTGGTCTTGGAAAGGAAACGTCTTAAACGGTATCGTTCCCTTAGTCGGATGCTGAATCTTGACATAGTTGTTGAAAAAATATGATGGGTCTTTACCACATCTTATTATCTCAGAAACTTGTCTTGATTTGTTGCTGGTATTCATACATCAATTTCATACGTCGTATTGAATCTATAGTAGGCAACTTTGCGAGGATTATAAGGTGACATGCTGATTAGCTCGATGCCATTATCAGTTGTCTTCTTGGTAGCTTTTAAAGCCTTGCCCTCAATCTTCTTAAATTCGCTAATAACATTATCAATTGACTTCTTTGTGAGCTGGACTGCTGCACGCTCTAGTTCCTTACTCTGCTCACGCATTGACTGCTCAGAAGCAAAATGAACGAGCGTAGTGTACTTAACAATTAGAGAGTTTCCTTGAAGGACCATCTTAATTGAGACAGTTGGTGCAGTCGTAGTTGAACTCTTACCAAATGTAGTGTCAATGAGCTGCCCGAGTGTATTTACTTGTTGCATTGAAAGCATGAGACTAACCTCTCTTTATATCTATCCCGTTAAGTATGTGTGATCTTCTACGAAGAATTTCATTATCAATTTCTTGTCTATGAGGGCGCCAACCATTTAACCACGCAGTTCTATTGGTCTCGGCCCATGTCATGCCGCAATCTTTGCAGCATTCAAGAAGATTAAAGTACAAGTCATCGTCTTTTGACGACATGGCAGATTCACAAACTGGACAGAAGAGTGGTGTAGATTCATGAGTATCTAACACTTGCACCTCCATCAATCCAATTGATCTCAACAAAGTTATCAACTGCATCCTTGATCGCATCTACGTGTGAGATGATGAGGATCTGGTTGAAGTGCTTCTTCAAGGACCGCAGGAGGCGTGAACATGCTTCAAGATTAGTATCATCAAGAGCACCGAACCCTTCATCAATGATAAAGATATTAGACTTGGGTAAAGATGACATATTGATGAGAGCAACTCTTGTCGCAATTGCAGAGATCATCTTTTCCATTCCTGATCCTAGCTCAATTATCCGTCGCTTATCACCGTAGTTAATGTAAACTTCAAGTGAGTTCGACTCCTCATCCACCTCAAGCTCGACTGTGAAATTGCAGACACCGAGCAGAATATTCTGGATCTCGGCATTGACAAGAGGAAGCAGCTTAGAGATTAGGCGAGACGGGAGACCCTTCTTTGACATGGCGACGTTGAACAACTCAAAGATCTCGAGGTCAGCAAGATCTTTCTCAAGCGTCTCCTTCTCACTTTGAAGTGTTGTGATCGATGTCTCATGAGCACCGACATTCTTTGCATTTGTGAGTTGTAATTTACGTGTCTTCTCAAGCTCTTCTTCTACTTCCTTGATACTGTCATAGACACCACACAGGTTGTCTGAGTCTTTAACAACTGCGCTAAGTCGGTCAATCTCAAGATTACATGTAGAAAGATCACCATCAACTGTCTTTAGTGACGCCTCTGCATGCTCGATCTTTAGATCAAGCTTGCTAACATCAAATTGCAGTGTCCTCTCTTCCTGGAGCATTAGGTCATATTTCTTGACTTTATCATCAAGATTCTGCTCAGCTATTTCATTGATATTGTCTTGAAGCAGCTTGATGTACTTCCGCTGCTCTTCAACTTCTAGCTGCTCCTGACCAATCTTTGACTTACTCTCAAATGCCTTCTTGATGAATGGACACGTTGGAAATTCGTCACCGCACGGAACTGTTGATAGAATTCCAACATCTTCATTCAGCCTTCCTAGAGATTTAAGATGCTGCTGCAACTCTCTGTTTGCAGCTTCAAGCTTTGTCTCCAGGGACCTTTGTGATTGAACTTTCTGGCGAAGTTCATCAATAGGGAACTTTTCCTTGAGAGCGCTGAATTTCTCGAGACGTGTTGTGTGCTTAGAGCGTAGTGTACTAGCATCCTCAATTTGAGATGCATGCTCCTTTCGCTTCTCAGCAAGGCGGTCACGGCGCTGCTCGAACTCCCGCAGCTTAACAGCTGCTTCAACTGATGTGTCACCATTGATGATGACACGTAGGTCTGCCAATTTTCGTGTCAGATCGCCGTGTGTTCTATCAAGCTCAGAAGTTTTCTCCCGTTCTATGGCGAGCATCTTTACAGCATCAGAAATTTTTGCATCAATCTGCTGCTTGTCACGTCGTCCTCTAAATGAGGCACGGAGAGGAACAAGGTCCTCGCGTGATCGTTCATAAAGTGAGTCAAAGATGTCAAGATTGAGAAACTTTCCAATAATCTGCTTTCGGGCGGTCGACTTCTCCTCAAAGAACTTATTGAGGTTACCTTGAGCTGCAAGCGATGTCATGAAGAAGTCATCTGCAGTTCCAATTAGCTGACGCAGCACTTTCTCTGTCTCACGACGCTGTTCATCTGATACGTCGCTAAGCTGCATATCGGTATCTAGCTTAGTGATGCCTAACGTCGTATTGACGTTAACGTCACCCTTCTTATTGACTGTCTTCTTAGTTCTGCGAGAAATCTTGTACTTGTCGCCCTTGACCGTAATATCTGCTTCGGCATCACACGTGTCCTCCTTATCATTGATGATGTGGAGATTCTTGAGAGATCCTCTATCCGAGGTATTGAAGAGGCAATAAACGAGACTACCAATGATGGACGACTTTCCAGCACGGTTCTTACCAAAGATACCTGTGATGCCTGATGACTTGGTAAAGTCAATCTCATTGTCGCCACGGAACGCGAACGTGTTCTTAAACGCCAACTTATCAAGTGACCAACTGTAATTTCGGTCCTCGTCTCCGCCTAATTCAAGTGACGTCATGTACCTATCAACAATTGCATCAACCCGCTCGAACTTGTCTTTTGGCAACGCTGAGTCAGCGTAGAAGTCGCGGATTAACTCTTTGATTGTGTTAGGCTGTCTGAGGTCTGTTACAGGTGTTCCACTTGTCTTTGCAAGGCTTTTACCAGCATCTAGATCTGCGATCTTATAAACAATCTCTTTCGGTGACTTCTCAGCTTGCAGCTTCGATTCAATGAGGTGCAGTGTTGTAGGAGGTACCGGAACATCAGAACCAATGCGGACACGTGCACCTGAAGGTGCGCTGTCGATCATCTGGTAAGTTTCATCAAGATCACCACGGTAACCGATCGTTACAAATGGTGAGTCATTGATGATGTGGATGAACTTACAGCTGTAATCGACTGCTGACTTAATATCCCACAGCAGACATCCCTTGATGACATCCTCGCCGTAATCTTGCTGGATGAAAGACCCAGGATAGGCAATCACGCCGTTGCCTGTGACATTTTGACGCTTGTGGATGTCACCTAGGAAAGTATAGTCAAACTCATCAAAGAAGTTTGATGTCACTTCACCATTGATCTTCCAGTCGGAGTCGGTCGAGGACCCACGGACGGCGCCGTGGAAGCACGCGATGTTAATCTCTCCCTTGACAGGCTTGACATCATCCCATCCTTCTTCATCAAAGCACGAAAAGACGCACCAGTTGATGCCAGGAAGGCCTATCGGATAGACACCTGACTTCTTGTACAAGTAGATACGCTTGTTTCCCAGCGCGTTGATGATGGGCGTGATCGCATCTTGACGGCTCTTGTTGTGGATGAGGCCGTCGTGATTGCCTAAGATCATATGGACAGGTGCGATCTCTGCCATCGTCTCGAAGCACCAGGTTAAAATATCAATTAACTCTGGTGTAATACCCTGTGTCTTGGAGTGAACGATGTCACCACCGACGAAGAAGACATCAGGCTTCTCCTTTCGAGCGATGTCGAACAATCTAGTGAAACACTTCCTATACTCGTCATGTCGAGAAAGGCCTCTAAAATGGATGTCTGAGATATGGAACGCTTTCATATGTTCTAATCTTAGACAAGAAACGATAGATTTATATTTTAGTTCCTGAAGGCTTTGAGCTTGTTGCTGAAGTGCTCGATCTCAGCAATCATCTCGTCGCTTATCTGGTCAGCATCATCGTACTGGTCGTACACACCAATCGCATCTTCGATGATCTCATAGAGGCTTCTCTTGAAGAGCGCAGTTGCTGTGATTGTTCCGCTCTTCTTGCCACCGCAGCCTCCCGGTGCTCCACCGCAACCACAACCGCAGTCTCCGCCCTCATCTACGGTCTCGTCGTCCACGTCACCAACAGGTGAGTCGTCTTGTGGGGTCTGCTTTGTGAAGAGTGCATCATCTGCGAGCACATCGGCCATCTCTTTGAGAATGAAGCGACGAAGTTTTAGATTACTAGGCATGCAGTTAAATATCTGCTATAGAATAGATCCACTTGATATCTTGCTAATTTTGTGCAGCATGCTGATCTTTGGATACCACACTTTTGCATCTGTTATACGCTGCTTAGCAACGTCACGCGGCATCTCACCGATGTCTTTAAAACCTGTGATGTCTGCTTGTCTGACCTCGACGCCGAACTTGTACAGATCACCTGCAATCTTGTGCATCTTGTCCTCAACGTCGGGGTCAAGTGCCAACGTCACCGGTACGTTATTTGCCACAATCTTGGCAAAAAGTGCTGCCGATTGCGGTAGATACGATCCAAGTATTGGGATTGCATTCTGACCAACGTTGATCGCATCAAAGACGCCCTCGACGATCACGACGGGCTTTGACCAATCAACCATTAGATCGTTGAAGATGATCTCTGTCTTGTTTGCTTTTGAATTGACGTAGCGAGGTTTTGTGTCCTTGTCAATCGAACGTGAGACGTAGTAGTTAAGATCACCATCAGAGTCAAATGAGGGTATGATGACGCGCCTTGTAAAGCTATTCTCACTGCTGACACACATCTTCCAATACCACAGGTCACGCTCAGTTAGGCCGCGACGCATCAGATAGTTGTATGTCGCTCTAAAATTAGGGTTCTTAGAGTTTGACACGAGTGCAACAGGTTGCAATCCGTCAGGCAGTGTCACAACCTCTACAGCAGGAACCTCAGATGCGTCATCGTCACTAATGCCGAAACGCTCTCTAAAAGCGATAACAACTTCGGGTGAGTAGTACTGCTTAAAGAGCGATCGAAGATTTCCTCCTTTGACACCGCACACCCAGCAGTGGTACTTCCACGTCTCAACGTTGATCGACAGCTTCTTCTTATCAGGTGTCTTACAGTTTGGGCACGGAACAGCGCAATCGTTGCCGTCTCGTGAAACTTGGATGTCACGAAATATGCCGCGCAGAAATCTTATCTTCTCGGTCGAAGTGACAGTCGTCATATCTTAATAGTAAGATACGCCTACTCTTTGTTCAACCAACCTGCGCGAGCTAGCACATATGCATCTGCCATATCATAGCACGATGTCTGGACACCACCTGTCTTTGTGGTGGGCCACTCAATGTCAATTTGAGGTTTGACGAACTCGAAGATCTGCTGCTTCGTGGAGACTTCTGACTTGCGGTCAAGCTTGATACCCAGCTTCGACCTTGCTGATGTTGCATTGAGAAAGACGGGTTTTGTCTTGCAAACTTCGTAAGAGATCAGAGACGCTGCGCCATTAAAACGAGCGAGTGTATTGATCGTCTTAGCAGATGACATGCCTGGCCGGAATGCTTGCAAGTTCTCCTCGATGCAGATCTTCTTGATGCCCACATGTCTTGCAAAAACTGCCGAGAGTGCGGCCCTATAAGCATCGCACTTATCGAAGAAATCGTCAAACTTGTCAAGCTTAAAATTTCCTACCTCAACTACTCTGCCTACATCTGTCGTCACAATCGCATAACCTGTGCATGACGTCGAAATATCGAGGCCGAGGATTGTATCACATGTCGTACTTGATTCTAAAGAGAAACTCTTCATCGGGCCTCTTGAGCACTGGTTGTGCCAGGTTCGCTCTCATAATAACGTTGAAGTTGTCGTCGTGAATATTGATGCCCGTGATGTACACGAAGTTATCTGCAGTTTCATTCTGTTCATTTGTAGGTGGGAATGATAGGTAACTCGGATTAGATGATGAGTTGATCTCTCCAGCTGGACAGATAGCATCGATGGTATATGTGTGGATATTCTGTGACCCATTGAACGAGACAGAGAAATTATCCTTACCGAAGTAGTAGAGGTGAGGTGACTTGATGATCGCAAGCCCCTCATCATAGAAGAGGTTGCCCACAGTCGCCCAAGTAGGGGGAGGTGTGACAGCATCTGCGCGATAGAGGCCGCCAAATCCATTGTCTTTAAGTGTGATGTTGATCTTACCACCAGAACCTGTAAGAGCAGTCGATGAGATTGTAAAAGATTCTGGAAAGATCTGATTACCGTAGTAGAGATTGCTAATCTGATAGATTGTTGAAAGATTGCTTGATCGATCAGCGAATCTTCCATTTGATCCTGATATGTCTGATCCGGAGAAAGAGAGTAATGTGGTAAGATTCCCTTCTGCTAGAGCAGCAATCTGCTCGAGAGTTGACGTAAACAAATATGACGTTGGTGACATATAAGATGCTCTTCCACCTGTAGTCATATCAACTGTTTGCATTCCTGCGCTGTTATATTTGATGTTATTATCAATAACTTCTAAACTTATTGATGTATTATCTTGACTTGCACGTGTCTTGTACGGGTTATAAAGCGGTGCACTAGACGCAGTCAAGATAAAATCATAGCTAGGAATGAACAATCCGTTATCATTAGGCATGATAGTATAAACACGGCGCGCGTATGAAGGTTGAACAAACATGTGTTCAGCAGCAGTAGCCTCAGAATCTGTTGGGTCTTTAACGACTTCCATGCCGTAAAGTCTCGGTTGTGACACGTCTGGGTTTTTGAGGTCAATCAAGAAGTTTTGTATATTTGGATAAAAAACTTGTGCCTGTGTCGAGATGTTCTCGTTGTAAGGCGCATAAGGTACTATTTTTTCTGTATAGGTTGGCGTCTTAAAAGTAATCTGCTCTTTGACGCTGCTATTTGTGAAAAAAGGCGGAACATAGAAAGCTAAACCGTCGTCTTCTATGCTTGGCGCAACTATAGCATTTTTAGCTGCTTCCTGCGCTGTGATATAGCGCTTATAAATCTTTACATCATGTATCTCGGCATTTAAAGGGCTGTTGAGCGTAAATGCTGTTGGATCACTGCCACCAATCAACGTTATCAGCCCTTGATCTCCTGCCGTAGTTGAATTAAAAAATTTTCTTGTGTCATCTACGCCGATATATTGATTTCCCATAAAAAGCACTTGAGGGATTGAGCCCCCAGTGACAGACCCACTTGGATAGATAAATGATGACGTAACATTATCGACTTGAAAGCTTCCTGTGCGGTTATAAGCACTAGCCGACCATCTAACTGTCACGTGATGCCAGTGATTGTGCTTAAGCATATTATCATCACTAACGTAGACCAGATCTTGAGGAAATGGTCTTGTGCCGTTCGAAACACTGGTGTCAATGTTACTAGGTGGGATGTCCGAGCTGTGCTTGAACGCGATTGCTAGACGAAAACGGTCATTTTGTCCATCTGCATTCTTATGTGATCCTGTCAAAAGAGACAGACAAAAAGAAGATGACATGTGCAGTATTGATCCAGCATTAAATTCTGCGCCGGGTGCAGAGAGATAGCGTGGATTAATGTAAAAATCGAAACTAAACGAGTCACCTAATGTGTATTGATCGTTGACATTTGGATATATAATTGCACTGTTATTAGAAACTGCTGATGAAGTAAAAAAATTAATTGTGTGGTAATTCTTATATGAATAATCACAGTCCGTGTATGTAGAACGATACTGTGGCATTAGAACATTCTTGATTGTGCTCTTAATTAATGAATTACGGTCATAATCAATTGACTGTGTTAATCTAAGGATAGGAATGACAACGTTGTTTTTTTGATTAACAGAATTAGAATTAACAGAAGCCATGTAAGACTTTAATGCAGCTTCTTTGGCAACTCCACTTAATGATGCCGCTTCATTTAAGGCAGCATCTAGACTACCTAATCCTGCATCAAATGTTGCAGGATCAGTTGAAATTTCATCTGGTGTAAGAATCTCCCTATTAAAGGAGCTGGGTCTAATAGCCAGCCTTGCTGCACCATAGATTCCGCTTGAGGACGACAAAAACTCGGTGCGTGGCCGCAGCGTGAGTGAGAACGTATCAAAGTTCTCAGGCTGTAGCTTGATAAATGACATCGTCCTCCCTCATATCAGAAGTCAAGTCGAACGCGGAATGTTATATCCTTCTCATCGTTCATCTCGAGTGGGCGACTCATCTTGGCAACTGCCAGCAAGTTGTCATTCGCATCGTAGAGGCCTACAGATGTGACGTAGCTAAATGTACGTTCTGTTGTGGGATCATCAATAACAACAATGTTACCATTGTCATCTGTAAATGTTGGGTTTGATGAGTAGTTAAACTCATCTGCTGTAGCACGACAGAACACTAAAGTTGAATTAATGTTAGTGTTGTTCTGGAATGTCATGGCAGTCAAAGATCCACTGCTGACTCTGCAAGAAGCAAAATGATCAATAATGTTATCGATCGATCCAGAGATCAAAAAGTCAGGTATAAACTTAGCGCTTGGATTGCCTGCTGCACTTCCAATAATTGAAGTTCCTGTCGAAGAAACAGAGCTAATTGTTCCTGTGACATGCTGTGTTCCTGACATGATCTTCTTAGCATCAAGAACAATAATTCCTTGATCATAGAAGAAATTACCTAGCACAGCTGTGCTATCAGTTGACAATGCAATATCGCCTACCTGACCGCCAAAACCAAACTGTGTTGTCTGGCCTGCATCTGTAAAGACATTAACGGAACCTGTAGCTGACGTGATGTCTGTGTTTGTATATTTCCCATTAACGGCATCTTGCTCAATGTCTAGAGATGCAGATGGGTAAAACTGCATAGCAAAAGTTTGTGGTTTAACTTTATCACGTGCAAAGAGACGCTTAACATTGATGAAAAGTGCTTCATCAATGTTGTTTGTTGTGCTTGGGCTGCTAAATGGAGCAGAAAATTGCAGATCTGCATTGCCGAGCAGCGTTTGTGCATATTGTCGGTAGATGTTTATCTTCTCTCTCATCATCAGAGATTGTGAGAAAAAGAGAATCTTACCTGCTGAGTCGACACCTGAACTGGCAGATGCAACAGTTGCACTTCCTGAAAACAACCCTATTGTGAGGTCAAGAACTTCATTGGCGGTCTGCAGTGTGTAGTCTTGATCAAAAACTGTTTGAAAAAGTGAAGACGTCACTCCCGGGCTTCCTGCGACACCTGTCACGAAAACCTGATACTTCTTCCTTGTGCTCGTCCCAGAAATATCATTCTGGATGACATCAACCAGCTGATTTAAAACAGATCGACTTGTCTTTATGTCTGCTGCAGTTATCTCTTTGAATGTGGGCATTTTTTATCCTAGCTGATCCTTACTTCAAATTCTTTGACTGCGCCAGAATTGACGCCTGTAATTCTTACGTATGATCTCACAGCACTTAAGCCTGGTGACTTGTATGTATTAAACAGAGTCTGTGAAAAAGTCTTAAGACGAACAGTAAATTGTCCGCTTGATTCACTTGCACTTGATAAAGTTGCTGATCTATCAACTAGATAGACTGCATTATTGTTTGCATCAACTGAATCTGGCACCAAATTCTGGAGTCCCAGAAAGAGATCATTAACTCTCACTTCAAAAGCATTATCAATAAGTTCAGGTGGGACAAAAGTTCCCTGCTGGATAGACTGCTTAATAGTGATAGTAAATGTTGGGTTTTGCGTAAGTCTAGAAATTGTTACTACGTTTGAACTTACTACTGCTGATCCATAATCTAGCGTCAAAGAAGGTAGTATACTAAGCACTGGATTTGACACACTGATTAGCTTATACTTCAATGCGATATTTGCGTTAGTTGAAGCTTCAAACACGGGCGTGTTCTTCTCGATCTTATCTTTTCCAACTAGGCGGCCGTACTGCTGTATGATTGTGTAATCAACTTCATCATCAGCCAGTGCAAACTTAACGATGTTAAAACTACCATCGTTTCTAGCTAAAAATTGTCGTCCTAGGTCTGTTAGAACAGCATCAACGATGATGTTATTTGTTGTTTGGTTGAGAAAGCCCATTTGTACACCTGCTTTAAATATTCTTTGTGGTTAGTTCATAGTTAAATATCACGTCGGTCTAAATACGCGCGCCGTTGACGGGGTAATGATCGGAGGCTGTATATAGCTGTCATTAATCTTAATGTCCAAAACTTGACTCTGCTGGAAGTCTGTATTGACTAACATCATCTTGTATGTGTTGTCATCTCCACGGTCTGTGTTGTAGTATTTTATATGTTCAACATCAACACCGTCTCTGTTATACAGTGTCATATAATCGGGATTAAAGTAGATGTTAAGTCGTGTGTAGCTTGACATCTTCATTGTGTCAACAAACGTATCCTTATTAAGAAAGATATTAGGGAAAGGCTTCGGTGCATCTGATCTCGATATCACTCGCGTATTGATCTTGTTTCTATAACGATCATACGAAGCTTCAAGTTGAACTGAGTAATTTGATGTAAGACCGTGCGCATCAATTGCACAAATTGCGTAGATAAATCTGCTGTTCTTATTGAAGTCTGTATCGTGGTGAATTGTTGTCGGCAGTAAGCTACGTGTTATTAGTCTTTCTGGTACACCTTCTGGGTCGGATGATTTGACAATAGAGTCGTCAAAATCGTAAACTTTAATCAATTGAAAGGGATCAGACGTTGATGATCTACGAAATACTTGAAATTTCTTAATATCGCGTTGCAAGTTAACAGGAAAATTCCATGTGATGTTTAATCCTGTATTGTCACCGCGGTATCTAAACTTTAGATCAACAGGTGGCGGTGGTGCTACTACTTCTTCGCATGTTACTGTAGTCGCTGCGCCTCTTGATGCAAAAAGAACAAATTTTGAAACCTTTCTATCTTCAAACACGCTGCGGCCGGATCTTACTTGCTGTGTCATCTCGAACTGGCATGCGTAGATAGCGATAACGTTGTATCTGTAGCGGCGTCCGTATGCCACGTTAGCATCTAAAAATGAGGTTGCATTGGGCGTCGTAATGATTTTTTCTGTAATAAGGGATTGTGTCCCATTAGACTGGACGGCTAATTTTTGAACTATAAAGCCCACCAAGTAATTCTTTAATTTCTCGCCTGGTGTTGCTGACCCTTCTTGCTGATCATTTATGATATTAATTACTGACTTAAACGTTTCTTCATAGTCTGTTAGTCTAATTATATACGGATCACTATCAGCAATTGCTTGCCGCTGTAAGTTATCAAGATCTTCCGCACCTTGACCTAGGACAGTCTTTGAAATTTCATCTGCGTAGACACTCTTAGAAGAATTTAGACTTCCATTTGCTATATCAGCTGCCGTTCTAGTGTCATATGAGAATCCAAATTCAATTTGCTGTATTGCATCTTCAACATTGCTTGATGCTTGAGCACGTGCGTCTGTTGAGGCAAAACGATATCCATTAGGTTGAATGCTGTCTCTAATACCACTAATTAGCCTATCTGTTGCATCTTCTGTGACTTGTTGGCTAGGATTATAGTCTAGAGAGCCTGTTAGAAGTCGGTATATTGTCTTGTCAAGTGTTGTGTCGACAATTGAGACGCCTGTCCTACCAAAGACATTTAAAGCTGATTCTCTCGGTATTTCTCCATTCTGGAAAATTAAATCAAGGTTTTCTCTATTGATCTTTATAATTCTTTCTATTGATGGGATCTCGAAAGTTAATTTTACGTAACGTGGAAATCTTGAATTTCTTCCGTAAAATGCTCTTAAATCAGCATCAATTACACTTGTTGAATTGACTGTGTAGGTTGCTTGCTCTGTTGACGAAAGATTAACTGTCGTTGATATGAAAGATTGGTTTCCATTTGCATCAGGAGTTTCATTAACACGCTCATCTTCAACAAAGTAGTTGTAGACGAAATTTGATTTTAGATTTTTCACTTCAGGTAGATCAACCAAAAGCGCAGGCTTGGATATAATTGTCTCAGTCATCTACGGTAACCTCCCAGCATACCACCAAATCTACTGCTTGATTCAAGAAATGCTTCTATTCCAACTGATGACACTGACTGCTCAGCAGGATCAAATTGTTCAATATCTACCGTTGTTACTTGTCCATCGCCTCTTTCACCTAATGAATTGGAACTAGAGCTTGTCCGTCTAGGTGCCTCAAGAACGACTGCGGGCTGCGTCTCACTAAGACTAATTTTTGCTGTCACACTAATGAACGCGACATCTTCACTTGTCAATCTCATCACAGGATCATCTATGAGATCTTGAATGTCGACAGGTATTACATGTATTCTTTCAAATGTTTTTGACGTCATCATTGAAGTCATGTGCTGCATAGGAGATAATTGAACTGCTCTTGACATGTCTCTAAGCACACGCGCTTTGTTCAATTGTGACTCTGCTGTAGAGTCAAAAGCTCCCGATGTAAGGTCTACAAGTGTTGTGTAGTTAGGTAAACTCGCTAAGTCTGGATATGTTCTTGTTTGCGGGATTAAGTCAAAGATTTCTTCATCAACAGATATACCTGTCACTGTCTTTAAAAACAACTTGCCATAGTGACTATTGAGATGATTTTCAACAACTGCGGGTATTCCTATGATTTCTGTTAATTGATCAGGTGATACATCCACATAGTTTCCTTGATCATCAATTACTTTGTATTTTGTAGCTGCTGCAATTTGTGAGTAAGTTGTTAAAGATTCAGCTTTTGTGTCTGCTCCCCCAATAACTTGGGAGCCTTCATTGACAAATATTCTAGAAGAAAACTTGTAAGACTTGATTGCAACAATATTTCCGGATCCTTCTTGAATTTCTGTAATTTGCGTATTCCTAAAAATTAGATCAATATTATAGAGATGTTCTGATGTTATAAAAGAATTTTCATATCGAAGTGATTCAAGAAGACCTGATGGCAATCCGATAACAATTAAAAATTTTCTAGTTAAAGATGTGTCTACAGGATCAGCAAATAATGCTTTGGTCTGCACAACAGTTTTTGTATTAATTGCTTGTGATGTATTGTGATCCACTGCAGAAGGCAAGTATGGTGCGTCCTTCAAAAGGTAGGAGTATCTATCGATGATGTTCTTTTTTAAGTAAGCTTGCTCGCTCTGTATTGAATTTAAAATACTTTCTTTGTCATTTAAATTATTATCATTGATAGCTCTTTTAATGTCATTAATATTAGCCTGTAATCTTGCAGTTATCTGTGTCATCTGAGCTGCATGATTTGATATAAGATTAACAATATCAAGACAGTTCTGTTCTTGCTCGTTAACTTTGCTAGTAATTGCTGCAATGTATCTTGAGTGAAAGTATTTGGCATCATCTTGGTACTTGTCATTATCAGATGTAGAAAATGTCTTTGAATTAACCAACCTATTGAATTCTTCTGTAGACTTATCCCAATTCTCCAGGGCAAAGATGATCGCATCATATTGATTAGTTTTGTATCTTAGACGAACTTGCTTATATCCAATTTCTCTATAGTCAACGTCAAAATAGAAATTTCGAAGTATATCTAAAAATAATTGATAAAAAACATATACTCTTGCGTCTTTAGTCAGACCCAAAGAATATGTTGTTTTTCTTTCAACACCCTCTAAATTAGCAGAAGCTAGTGCATTATCAATCTGGTCAACAATAGTATAAAACATACCAAATGATGTGTCTGCACCACTTCTTAAGTAGTCCGAGTATAGACGAAAATATCCTTCATCGTCGCCAGATATACTACCTCCTACTCTTAAATTTCCATTTGATGACTCGTCTCCGTATGACCACACTACAGTCCTCAAATAATCTTTTAGCTCATCACTATCTTGACTGTTGTTCTGCTTGCAAATTGTGTAAAACAACCAAGACGCAACCACCTGATCTTTAGTAGCACCAAAAAGTGCCGCTGTCCTTGCTGCACTTTCTAGAGACGTAAATTCTGTTCTTGTAAGCTGGCCGTTTGTGAAAAAAGTTAGAAAGTTAGTTGCAATTATCTGTAAACACTTTCTACGAATTTCGTCGTTTCGATAGAAAGCTTGATAAATAAGACGCAATTTAATAGCAAATTGCGAGTAGCTGTTAGTGAAATTTTTTAAATTATCAAGTGTCACCGCATTTTGTTCGTCAACAAGCTCTTTGTAAAGAAGATAATCGTGTCCTCCGACAGAGTCAAGAATATTATACTTCTTGTCCTCCTCTCTTCTTACGAGAAGATTGCTTACATCAACAGATGTACTATCGGTAAAATCATCTATTGTCGTAAAACCTGTCTTAAAAAATCCAATTGTACTGTCATTTTGGTAGAGATCTTTATACGATCCAATGATCTGGCTTAAAAAATCCTGTGCTGTTGCATAGCTTCCTGGGAAAACTTCGCGAATTTGCGCCTCGCTGCTTTGCATTATTAGGTCTCTGCCAATAATGCGCACAAGATCTGTAAGCGTGTCTATATTTCTAAAGTCATCTTGACTTATGGCATCGATTACATCGAGATTAGCACCTGGCGTTATAGTTAACAAAGATTTGATTGTTTTATTGATATTATAATCGACATTACCAAAAATCAGTTCATTATCTCGTGGTTGCCCTAATCCCGTGTCGAGGCTACCAACTATAAACTGATTATAGAAGATCTTTAGGATCTGTGCCAAAGATTTAGTGTTCACACTATCGCCATTTCCTTGTGTAAATGTCTCTAATGAGAATTTTTCATCAATAGACTGCATAAAAGATAAAACATCAGGTAGATTCTTTAAATATTGGTATTCTGCGTCACCTATAACAATGTTTTGAGATGAATTTAAATTTTCTGTAGGATCTGTATTGATGATGTTTGTCAAGCTAATAAGGCGATCTTTAATTAATGCTGTTTGCAGGCAAAGGTCAGCATAATCTTTTGCGACGCTTAAGTTTGCATTGTATTGTGTATTTGAAAGACCGAGTACAGGACCGTACTGGTTTAACTGCGAGATGACACTGTTTTCAATTGACTTTTTAACTTCATTATTAACATCAATAATGAAAGGTGATGCTGACATTCCTGTGGCTGTATCAACTATTCCACCGGTTCGTGGGGCTGTAATCAGAATAGAAGGATAGAGGGATGTGATTCCGTGTGATCCAGTTAAGTAAAGATCGCGAAGCGAAGAAGGCAAAAGCGTATAATCACCATCACGCGTGGCTTCACTTAAATTTCCTAATCTTTCATCTCTTGATCTGCGTCGAGATGCGCGCTCGTCATCCGTTGCTTCGCGTGTTTGAACAACTGTAAAGCCATCTTCCGTGACACGGGGTTGAAATCTTGAGTTTGTAACAGAAGATACAGATGGAGCAGGATTTACAGTTGTAACAGTGCCAACGCCAAGTCTTTCATTTAATCTACGATTCCGTGCACCCTGCAGTGCATTTTGGAGCTCTTGTTCAGCTTGTGCTCTTTCGACAGCACTTTGAACTGCTTCACGAAGTGCTTGAGAAGCTCTCGCAGTTTCTACAGCATTGCTTACACCTTCATTGGTGGGACTAAGGACAGCTGCACCTACTGTTGTTTCCTGTCTAGATCTTGTTCTTCGTGGTTGTGCTTGTACCGCTTTTCCTGTTATTCTACCGAAACCCATCAAATCACCTCGAACTGCTGTGATGTTACTTCGCTTCCCGTTACACCATCATAACCTACAGGCGTGATGACATAAGACACGTTGCCTGTTGTCAAATATGTTTTATCATCCAAAAAATGTTGACGTGTACTATCGTCTGTGTAGTGACAAGATCCAACAACTGATTTTATTCCGCCTCTAAGCGTCGACACTATAAAGAAGTCAATAGATTTCTGTGGTCCTCTATTTTGAACATCAAATGATAGAAGACGACGTCCAGGATCACAGATTATGAGATCAAAATTCCCTATTGAATAATCTAGTCGTGGCTTTGTGATACTAACTACGTTCGTGATGCCTAATTTACCTTGTAAAAAACCTGACTCTTCATCATCCATGACCTTTGTGATCCCGTATGATAGAGTTCCACGAAGCAAAGACTTCTTTGATAAGAATTTTTGAGTAAAATTGACATTTGATATTTTATTTGTATTTGTTAGCGCAGATGAGACTATGCTACCTCGCTGGAGTGCATCTCTAGGATTAAGGACTTTAGGCGCAACTTTTTTGGCTCCTGTCTCTTCAAATAAGTCTGCTTGACTTCTAAGCAGACCTTCAAAGATATAAACAACATTTTCTGTTGTTGTGTCTGTAAAATCGCCTGGCTCAACTACGCCAAGATCCTTGACTTCACCTGTATCTCGTGAAATTCTCTTTATATTGACCTTAGTGATTGAATTTAGATCACCTGAGAGCTGTTTTGTCTCAGATGCAAAAAAATCATTGATGCCCTGTGCTTTAGTTGCTTCCAACAAAGCTGTTGTATCTGTGTCCTTGCTAAGTCTTACACCTACGTTAAATGTTGTAGTTATTTCACTGTTATTGACAGTTGATGTCTTTATAGAAACACTAAGCTCAGTACCAGCTGTATAGTCTTGAACTATAACAATTGATGTTCCCTTTGCTTGTGCTTTGTTACCATATTTGTCTTGTAGAATAACACCATACTCGTATGCTACACCTGGTCTAATTTCTGTGTCTGTAATCGTTGCTATTCCTAGACCAACTTTTATCGGATCTTGAATTTCGTCCCAAGATTTTTGTTTCTTACTAAGATTTCTTCTAACAAATTGTACGTATGAGTAAGATGTGGGCGTATCATAAGCATTGACAGTTACAACATTTTTATCAGAAAATGCAATTACAGACCCTGCAACAGTAGATTTGGGTTTAGGGATTGATGTGCTTTTAAAGTTTCCTAAAACTAGTCCATTTGTCAAAACAGGTAAAGCTCTTACTAACTTACTCGTGCCTGACTTAAACAGAAATTTCTGTTTTATTGTTCGCTGTTGCCAGTCTGCCGTAATATCTTGTGTCTTTGTGAATCGTGCTTGATCCGATATTGTCTGGTGTGATGGAATGTCTCGTGTGTATAAGCGTATGCTTGATACTCTAGGATCTTTGTTAAATACATTAATACACGCTTCTGTTGAATTTATAGGACTAATAAATGTCGTAGGCAGGATCCTCGGTATGCTATACTGCCTCTCCTCCCGAGCGTGATTAATAATAAAATCTGCTTTCTGTACTAGATCGCCGTTTGATGATCTTAGTGTACAAATTATTGTAAATTTTCCATTAGGTGGCTTACTAGATACAGGTATCTGGAACTTGTACGGTAGCTTTACATCTGCAGTTGTTGTTTGAATCGCTCTTGATCTTAGGGCGCGCGGTAAATTATTATTTTCAATCGCACCAATTTGGCGTGTTGTAAATGAACCTGCAATTGTTTGTGTCATACGACTTGTAGTCAATAAACCAGATCTAACTCTGGGGCCGTCTTGAATAATTTGCTCAGGAGCAATTTTTTCTGCTGGATCACGACCGCGGAGAGTTAGATTTGAGTAAAGTGATTCACCCGTATCAGACGACATTTCTTGTAGAGGCGTTCTCAGTAGATCGTTAACAGTTGAGTTTGTGCTGTTGCTAACATAATTTGTCACAATTGTTGTGAGGTCAATAAAATTTGTTTGTCTAAGTCTGTAGAGGCTTATCTTTGGTGTTTTTGCAAATATATCAACTTTTTTCTCTAGAATATTGTTAGCTTTTTGTTCAGCATCTTTCTGTGTAATAAAGTCACGTCTTTTTTTATTGACGCTAAGCAGTTGTTTATTAATTTCAGAAAAATTAGAAAAATTCTTTCCACTAAGAAGTGTGAATGTCTTTCCCACATTCTTATAAGCAACATCAACTTGCATAGTCCTTACATCCGATGTGTATGCTGCAACTTGATCTATAATAAAATTTAAGCTATAGCTGTAGAACTTTCTATCATCAACAGTTGCAACATCTAGTGTGATGTCACTCTGGGGCATATCTTTAACGACTTGTGTTTGATCTCTATTTATTGTTTTCATTTATTCAGCCACAATTGTGAAGAGATTAACATACGCAGGTGCTTGATAGCTTGACTCATCTTCGTTGGAGTAAATTTTTCCGACAAAAAAGACCCGCTTAAATGGGCGCTGCTTATCATTCTCATCTTTAAACTCTCCAAAATCAATGCAATCAAGTTTTTTAAGAACAATAGCATCAGTGGTAGATGTAGTTGACCCTTCAAACATTTGAATAAAAACATTGCTCTCAATTGATGTCTGTGAAAAATCAACAACAATCTTTTCTTTTAGATGAACCTGCGGATCTGTGCCTTTAAGTGTCTGTATGAGCTCATCATATGTAAGTTGGTCAGTCTGCTTAATAGATTCATACAAACCTAAATTTTGTACAGCTTGATTGTCATCAACATAAGTCGGTGGAAGAAATTGAAAACTATCAAAATGCGACAGTCTTTCGTCGACAAAGAATGGATCGAGACTTCCCACTTGACCTGTAGGCTGTATTCCACGGAACGGAACAAAATTATTTCTACGGAATGTGATTGAGCCCGTAGAAAGACCAAAATTTTTATATGTCTCAAATGGATATGATGTTCTAATAAGATTTTGATTAGTTAAGCTACTTAGTATTGAACCACTAATCAAATCAAACATTGAAGCAAATGAAGATGTAGACGGTAGATAATTGATCCTACTATAAGTTCCTACTCCGCTTGTTGATGCTACTGTTTCTACAGACGCTGAGTATACGCGCCCATCAGAAGAAACTCTAGATGCGCCACCATCATATGGGACAAGTAGACCGCTATCATCAGTCTCGATGACAATCTGGTCTTGCTGTCTGCTACCTGCTTCAAAATAGATGTATTGAGAGGCATCATCTGCACCACTTAAAGCATCTTTGGCGTAAAAAACAGCGCCGTCTGTAAAAGATGCGAACTGTGGGACAAACTTACCTGCTGCTAACTGGCGACGACCTTCGTGAGTCATCACGACGTCCATGATTCGTATTTTATTATCTAGAATGCCTGACATGCTAATTCTAAATATAACTGTACAATCAGGTCTTGAAAATCAAGGTATTAGGTATAAACGGATTGTTAGAAACTAGTGCAGGATAATCACCACGCGATGTATTCACGCCATCAACATAAGGAAATGTGCCTGTCATTAAAGGACTAAGATTGTTGCAGTATGTTAATGATGATGATACTGTGATCTCTGAAGATGAAAGAACAAACTTAGCGTAAACTGGCCCGTAGTCTTCAAATCCTGCATTCTTTTTAAATAAAGTTTTGTTAAAGATGCGATAATCTTGGCTCTGTTCTAGCATGTCTCTAAAGTTACCGTATTTATTGAATCTAAAGATATTTCTAGGTTTTATTGGGTAAGAGTAGGCAACATTAAAGATCTGTGTGAAAGGAGGAGGACCAATTCTTAAATTGGATGGGCCGTTAAGGTAGTAAAGATCATTCTCTCTTGGAAGTGTTACAAACCTCTCAAAGGAACCCGACGAATTAACATTATCCAGCAATCTACTTTTTGCAATACCTCTATCACCTGTGGTGATTGATCCTGTAATGTAATTGTCTAGATATGATCCAACATAAAGCTCTTTTTCTGCTATATCAAACTGATCTGTATCGTCTTGCACATTTGCTACAATCTCATGAACTGCTGGCGATACTAGATTTTGATTGATAGAATTGTAAATTTTAGCGCTACTATTTTGAACTAGAGAGCCAAAAAGTGTGACTTGTGCTGCATCTGTCAATACTTTAAAGAATGAACTAGTTTGACTAAGTATAGATTTGTCGCCACCGTCAAAGTAATTTCCTGTGCTTGACATTCTAACATTAATGTCTGATTCAAGGCCGAAAATTAACTGATCTGTTGGAAGTAAAAGATACGGCATGTGTATCTGTGACCAGTTAGCACTGTTAAGATTATCTGAGTCTGGTATGATTGAGACACCTGGACCGGGTTTTTCAGCAGGAAGGAGTGAACCCGTTGCGTAATTTATTAAAAATCTTTGATCTGGATTGAGAACGGCATCAAATTTAAGACCAGGCACGGTTGTATTGCTCATTCTCCAAAATGTATTTCCATCTGTATTAGAAACAGTTCCTGATACTAAATTTAATGAGCCTGATTGCGTGGAAAGTACTGGGCCTGTCCAGTAGTTAATTGTTTTGCATCCCTTGTATTTTGATGCTGATGTATCAAAGAATGCAAAAGGTGACACACCAGAAAAATTAGCTGATGTGATCTTTGGGTACATTGAAAAAGAAATTGATCCTGTGAAAACACTCTCATCGCCTGGTGTCGTAATTGAGAGATTGTGGTCATAAGAAAATATAGGATTGTGTATTACGTAATCAAGACTTGGTCGAATTTTACTATTGTAAAAACTTATTGATTCATGTCCGATTAAAAATCGTTGTGTTTCTGTAGAAAAACTAGAATTGCCAACCTGGCGATATAAGAAAAAGACAAGATTATCGATATCTCGTAGAGATGCTTCAACAGGATCGACAGGAGTACCGTATCTTCCTCCATGCTTTCTTCTAGCAACAATTGGCAATTTTACATCAACTCTTTCAAGGACAAACGGCTGTTGTATGTAGCTTGATAATGCCAGACCTTGACTAGAAGATGCGTGATATCTTGCTGCGTGAGGTGCATCAAAAAATTCTGTCGGCGATCCAATCTTGTTATAGCCAACATAATCAAGGGTTGCCTTTGAGAGAGTACCGATAGCTGCAAAAGTGTTCACAATATTTGGAGTGCCAACAAATTGTGACATAAAGTAGTTAGTGCCGCTTAAAGAGGTATATGTTTTTGAAGCATCGCCTATGTCTCCTGCATAGAAGTTTGCTACAAGGCCTATGTCTTCCCAGCGCCTCTCAACAAAGTTATAATAGCAGAATCCTGTGCTTTCTTTTCCATAAAATTCACCATCCGGATCAGCATTAGTATCAGCAAATGATAGTCTAAACAGTGTGTGCTCGGCATTTGCTGTTATATCAATTGGAATAGCAACTTTATTTCTAGCGGGTGTGCTAAATCCTGGTGCATACGAAATAGAAGCTGTATTCTCGTATGTTGCGGGTAGGTTAAAGACCGACTCATTGAAGGGTGCAAGACCTTCGCTGCTTCCTGGCATCTTTGGTCGATTTTCAATATTTGTTGGTGTAATAACTGCATTAGCTGTGATTGTGCTAGATAGTAAAGTAGTCGAACCAGCTGGAACCATTGCAGGAAACGATGTATTATTTGTTGAAAATACAATAGTATCGTTGTCTTTAAATGTGGTATCTTGATCAATACCATTGTTTAAGGGATCAGATGATCTAATAAGACGTGGATAGACATCCTGAAACTGGTCAAATTCTCTGATTAGACGTCGTGTGGTCTTTCTTAGAAACTTTGTGCTCATCTTTAACCCTTTAAATCGAAGTAAGCGATTGAGTCTCTAGAGTTTCCTCCATAGACAAAACCATTTGATGCATAACGATCATACAGATTTACATTCTGATTTAAAATATTGATTCCAAAACGATCTGTGTCATCTTGATTCGAATCATTAAAAGGAAGCATAACTTGATCATTTATTGACTGTATGGCTGGGACTGCAATGCCTAGAATTTCTTCTTGTCCGTCAAGAAAATCATCAAGTCCTACAAGAAGTTTATAGCTACTTTCAATTATTTGAGCTCCTACATATTCATTCTCACCATTGAGACTGCTTTTGGTGCCCCGTGACGCATAGGGTATTTCAACTCCAAAAGTTTCAAATATGCTTACTGTGCTGTCAAATTTCTCATCAATTACCTGCTGCGTTACAAGTTCATTCAAAAATGTTTCTATCAAGTTATTATTGATAAACATGCTAGGAGCGATTTTCTCTGTAGCATCTACAAACGGCGTTGTTGACACTTTAATATCTTGACCAATGTCACTAAGCTCGAATGTACTATCTACAAATCCTTCTTCATCAACTTGAATAGAACGAATTCCTATCTTAGGCAAGAGGCCGCGTTTTAATTTAAGCGGATCTTTAATTTCTATACCTTGGGCAAAACCCACAATTTGCTCAATCGATATACCATCTTTGTCTGTATTTCTATTGATAGGTGCTGGAGAGTCACTATAAGGTTTGAATGACATGATTATAACTATGCTTCTATGAAAATGTCAAAGTAACATCAATAACATCTATGAGAGGCGGATCAATAGATTCTGTTATTGATGTTACACGGCCTGTAGTGGGAGCAGGCGGCGGTGGAGGTCTCGGTGGCGGTACAGTTGCGCTCGTTTCTGTGTATTCTTGTGTTGTAAGATTACCAATTAGATATTGCTGGTCGCTTAGATATCTCATTTTATGTCTTTCAAGCATGTGCGATTCAATAGTGTAGTTAATACCAAGGAACTGTGTCTGCTTAGGTAACAGTGACGCAACAATATCTGTATATGATGTATCAAACCACTTAAAGAGATCAAAGAAAACTTTATAGTTCAACTTTTCAGTAAGTCTACTGAAATAGATCTTTCTCAGTTGTTCAATATCAGGATAAAATTCATCATACATTAAAGACGGCTTTCCCAGCGCACCATTGAAAAAGTCAAGGTCTGATAGGAGACGTACAATATCTTCGTTTAGTGCTTTAATGATAGAATACTCTATCAAAAACCTTCTATCATCTTCTGGTATTTCACTTCTTATTACATCATAGACGGGTGCAAGTCGTGCAGTATTGATATTTGGCTTTAATTCTGGATATTGAAGACTTCTAACTCTAACTTTATTGTTAGACACACTCTGATCAAAATTTGGTGAAAGATGTGAATAATAAAATGTCTCAGGTTTTATAATCTGTTTATTACTTTCAAAGCTTAAAGCATTCATAGACAAGTTATTCTGACTAAAATCGAATATTTGCAAATAACCTGTATTATCTGATGATGTAATTTGTTGGTCAAAACTTGCATCAACACGCAGTCTTTCAAAAGTTCCTGTTGTTTCAACATCAAATGAAAAATTGATAAGTGGATTTTCAATACCTAAAGATTTAAAATTCTGTATGTGTGATGTAAATTCATTGTTTGTTAATGCCTTAGACCACACTCTGTGTTGAGCAACACGTCCTGAGAAATTAGTTACTGCGCCTTGTGTTGTGTATCCATTTAAAAAGTCTGTGCTAGTTGCTAAGCTCTGCGACCCGAAGACAACAAACGTTCCAGAAGTATTTAGACTACTAATATTTTGTAATACATTTGATGAGCTATCATCATAGTAGAATGCTGATGTCTGGTATAGACTATAAGTTTCTGGGTCTAGTGACTTAGCTACTTTTAAGAAGTAAGACGATGATGTGTATCCAATTTGATCAGATCTCTGTCTTCCGGCTGCAATATTCCATTTATTACCATCAAATACGTTAACTCCCGTAAGAGGTAGAACAATTGCTTGTGTGGCACCTGCTACGGGTCTCACAAAGAGAGTTATTGAAAAATCTTCTTCTGTAGAACCTGATGTTGCAACAACATTCATTATGACACCATGCTGATTTGATGGTGCTGCTGTTCCTGTCACATGTAATCTAAATAGACTCTCTGATGGGTAATGGCGCTGCCTTGGGACATACTTTACAATGCTTTCTAGTGTAAAAGACCCCGAAGTGAAAAGACCGTCAGATGAAGTTCCTGCAATTGAAGGATAGCCTGGTTCGCTCCTTGAACCAGAAAGATAACTTCCTGTAATGTGCGGCTTAGTCGAAGAAAAACCTTGAAAGTCAAGTGTTCCAGGTAGTGAGCTTAAACTTCCAGAAAAGTCTAGCATGGCAGCAATTTCTGTCTTATTCTCTCTTCTTCCATCTAGAAAATTCTTTTTCGGTCCACCAAACTCTCTGATTGTAAAGAAATTATCAGGTATAATTCCAGCCGCGTTAAAAAGAGATCGGACAGAAGCATTTGTTCCTTTTTCCCTCATAATGCTTGACATATTTACAAGCATTCTTCTCCAAAGCTGCTTTCTTACGTAGTCTAAGTTCTGCGCAAGCTTTTGATTATCTTGTGTAACATTACGACCATCGTAGAATTGTTCGCTCAACGCTGTCTTAAATAGTGACGGTACTTCAAAGCCATAATAATCAGCGAGAAATGGCAAAAATTTATCACTAATTGTATCTGCTTGTTGATAATCAACATGAACTAGATTTGAGAAGTGATCAACAAAAGTCTTTAATTCATCAAAAAATTTTGCATAAACAAGAAGCATTGCAGAAATTATTTGAGGTGAACCTATGCGCCCGGTACCGGGCATCGATTCTCCTGTGAACTCATTACCGATAGCACCATCTTCATCAGTAAACCCTTGACTAACAAATCCTTCTCTAAGATAATGTGCAGGTATGATCTTAGTGATTAGATTCGGGTTGTCGTTATCATAAGTTGTTGCTTCACTTAAAAGATCTTGATTATACTGGATAGTGACAGGATAATCGGCAAATAAAACAGGACAACGCGCTAAGTCTTCTGCACTCATTGGGTTTGCAATATTTGCACCTGCTCTCTGTGAAACTGCGAAATTGCTAATGTATGAGTGGAGTGAATTTCCTGAGTAGTCAAGGACAACATTATTTGCTGCATATGATCCAGTAGGTTCATTAAACTTAAAATATAGTTTAAGGTTATCTGTTTTATAGATCTCTCTTTTCCAATTTTTAGATAAATTTGCAGTGCTAATTGTGTCGTGGAAAAATCTTAATTCATCTAACGCACCTGACAACATTTCTTGTGGTGCAAAGTTATATGAGCCCAACGTGTGTGTAGAGCCTGATCCAATAGAGACGCTAGCTGCACTAAAATTAAGGTCATCAAAGACTATGAGGTCGTTTTCAAATGATGCAATTGCAAGATCTTTGTAGATCTTCAAAGATGATGATAGTGCTTGAGCGTCATACTCAAAGTACAAATGGTTAAATTGACCTTTTGTTACTTGCGCTGAAGCGGTCGCATGAAGACCATTACATGACACCATAAAAAGCGCACTACATTCAGTTGTTGATACTGATGATGACAATGCCAATGTGATAGCCGACGACTCATTGGCTCTCTTTTGCAAGATGATTTGGTTATCATTAGATTTTGACGCAGGGAAGCAAAAAACTTCAAAGGAAAAACTATTATGTCTTGGATCTAGAACACTTTGTCCTGTGTCTATGCTGGATAATGCAGGAAAATTTTGTCCCGCTGAATCTGGAACTGTAATGCTGTTTGTTCCATCAAACAATAAAAAGTTTGTATTTTTTGAAAAATTATCTAAGATATATTTCTCAAATCCTGTTAAATTATCTTCAAATTCTTCAATCTCTTTAATAGAGGAGTCAAATGGATAATTGTTGATGATTCTATCAAATGAAACATTAACTTTTGAAACTGCAGAATTAAAGAATGTGTGATTTTCAAACTTAGTGTAATCTATATTCAATTCTTGTGTTGATTTTAAAGCTGCACCTATTTGGTCATATCTAAATGATCCTGTGTTGCCAATATTAGTAACTTCTTGATTTTCAATCGTAACATTGTCACGCCTATTTGTTAGCGAAACAGCTTTTAAATTATTTGAAAAAACTGTTGGTCGATTTGTTCTAATTACACTAGATGGCATATTAGTTAACCCTAAACTTAGCTGCTACGTCCTTAAAGATAACTTCTGACCCTTCACGCAGTATCTTGAAATCAAATGTGTAAGTCCTGCCGCGTGGCAAAGACACCATATTAAAATCAAAATAGTGACTTGATGTGTCATTTGATACTGCTGTACCTGGATTGTGAAATGGTATGATTATTTCATTGAGATCAGTATCGCGTGCTTGGTAGTATATCTCATCAACAAAGATGCCCTTATTCTCATAAGGTAGCTTAGTTGCAATAAACTGGCGTGTTATGTCTTCTATGAAGATTCTAAACCTATAAGATTCATTTTGCTCATATGCGGTCCTCATATTTGTCATACTAATAGTAAGCCGTTCAAGATCGACATGATATTGCTCTGTATCTGTTCTATAAACTGTCAAAGATCCTGTTAGATAACCAATCTTTCCATCATTTGACCCCCATATCTCAGTAAAGTCAATTGAACTTGAACTTATAAGAGTATTGTACACTAGTGTATTTTCAAAACTATTTAACAATACATCAGCCTTATAAACTCCAGTGACGTAATTTTGACCATAGCTAAGCTGTGATACATTAAACTGCTTTGTGAACGAGCCTGTTTGCAACGTCAAGATCATACAATTATCTCCCTTGACTTCTACTAGATTAGATCCTGATAGAATGTTTCTAGGAGTGCCTCTTACGTTGTTTGACAATAATAAAGATCCTGTCTCATTGAAAAAGAAGTTATTATGATTGTCTCTAGCTAGATCGTCATAGGTGACAATAATCTTAGGACGTTTGCCAACATTTGTCGCATTTCTAGACGTGAATCTTTTAACGAATCTGGTGAATTCATCGGTCTCTTGTGATCCTGAAAAGGATATTCTGAAGCCTTCATCTGGTATTAAGCCTACAAGCGTTCCTGACACGATTGACGTAATATCAACATTTAAATCTTCTTCACCGCTGCTAAAAACTTGTTCTCTCCAAAGATTTGTAATTCCATGGCCGTCATTTAAATTTCCACTTGAAATTATGTCAATATCAGTTGATCCAAGTAATCCTTGCTTGTTTGCACCTGTTATGTACCATTTCTCAACTTGTCCTGTTGATACAGATGCAGTTAAGAAATTACAAACATCAATATCCCGATAGCCGACAACATCACGTCCAATTCCCTCATCAAAGCTACGTGATAATGGAAATACAATAAGTTTAAAATTTGTAGGTGTTGGTTGACCGCCGTAAACGTCACTAAGGACTAAATTACACTTAAAAGATGAATCACTTATGTCGAGCTTAGACGTCATAAGTGATCGCAAGGGTGAGAGGTCAAATTTTATTAGACCTCTTGATAATTCTATAGGACTTATTTCACCTACTATTCTATTCTCATCAAAAAGCTTAAAGAGATCAAGTGTTCCTGCTTGTCCTAAATTGGCATCAGTCGCTCTAAAAGATGATCCTATAATCTTATTTGTGATGTACGCATCCTTGCTAGCTGATAGAACTAAGTACATTTGATCTCCTAGGTGATATTACCAACTATGTCGAAATCTGGATATCTAACTTCAAATATTCCTCCTGGCGGTGGAACAATTAAGCCATTAATAGTGTTTTGATTGACATTAAAGATGACATCACTGTAGCTTACACCATTTATTGTACCATTCAAGCTTTCAAATGTAAGATTTGAGATCGACAAAACTCCATTAGTATTAAGAATTATGTTTATAATGTCAGATGTGAGTATTGGTTGATCAATTTGAAAATTCTTAATATTGAAGTAGTCTTTTAAAGACTGATTTATTGTTTGAAGTGTAGTATTTTTAACAGATGTTGAGTTAAGAACAACTGTGTAGTTTACTTTTAAATTAACAATAGGTGCATCAACTATGTCTATTCCATCTGAAATTAGACGAAATTCATTGAGATACTTGCTCAAGTTTATCTTTAACGTGTCTGTTGACAGAATTAGCTGTCCACTGCTATTTCTACTTACTACATACATTAGCGTAGATAGCGGGTTTACTGGGTTTGGACGGAATCCAACACGATATACACGCCCAAAATTAGATGGCATTGTATAGACACGTGCCATGGCATCTTGCTTAGTCACAATTCTATTCTGTGCATTAGCATAGTCAAGCGCAATTGTGCGCAGATCCTCAAGCGTCAGGGCGTCCTCGCCGCCTACTGCAGCTTCTGTATTGTCAACTTCAAACGTTGCTCTAATAGTCGCAGCAATGCTTGCTGGTGTTGATGGTGGAAATCGATGGATAAGCTTTGATATTGTATTGATTGTTCCTGCGCCAACATTATTATTAAGGCCGCCGCCGTGGCGATATGTGATAGTCAATGTTGTGTTTGTTGGCGTTATTCCTAAGCTTCTTGTCTGCAAAAGAGAATTAGGATCAATAATTTTTTTACTAAACGTCCTCTTTGAACCGTAAAGTGGCAATGCTATCTCTGATGGATCTGGAATAATATCATCATCAAGAGAATCGGCATTTCCCGACCCAAAAGTTAAAGTGGTCTTCCCAGTTACTCTACTACTCGTAGTTGTGAATCTTCTAGGAGCTGGGATGATTGTAAGTGAATCTTCGACAGTTTCTCTGTCTGTGGAAGTATTTGAAACTGCCTTATATACAACATCGTGTGTTAGAGAGTCAACTTCATAGTATTGATTTCCATCAAAGTCTACGACGCTTACTATCTCAGATACATTCTGACTTGCAAGAGTAATAGTCCTAAATGGAATAAAATCATTTCCTATTGTGAAGTTTTCTACTGCAGTCTTTCCTGACGAACAAAAGCCTATGGCTCTAACAACAAATCTTGTTGGGTTCCCAGCTGCATCTTGTGTAAAGATCTTGTATTGTGCAACCAAATTGCCATTTTGATCCACTTCTGCAAAATTAAGATCTTCTGTTAACTCAAAAACTATACCAGAATTCGATGTAACTTGTGTGCCTGACTGAATAACAGGAAGATACTGCCTATTTGGTGCGTAGACGCCGCCGCTTAAAATAGCAGGAATAACAACATAAAAATTAACATTGAGAATCGAAGGAGATGCTCCTCCAATTTTAACTCCTGTTCGCTGGATTAAGCGCTCAACGTTATTAACATCAGTTGCTGTTGCGAGGCTAAGTTCATTGAATTGATAATCTAAATAGTATGTAAGAACATCGCCGGTGTATGCTGCCATATCAATGAACATACCTGCAACAGAGTTTTCAGATACATCTTTGATCTGGTCAGAGTAGTAACTTTTTGCGTATGTTGTTAGGTTATCACGTAGCGCATCAAAATCCTTACCTAGATAAGAACGCTGCCTAATCTGCTTTAATTTCTGCTGGATTGTTGCCATTATCCCATTACCTCAAGAATAATCTTTACGCGTTGATTTGATGCACCAATCTTTGGGACACTATAGTTAACCAATATTTGATATTTTGCAATCCCATTTCGCGTGGACGGTAAATTCTGCATGTCAAATGTATCTAAAGAAACAAATGGCATGTATTTTTCTACTGTTCTCATAATTGATTGCATTGCAATAGCCTCTACATCGGCATCTGTTGTATATTCGGCCAAAATTGACCTTAAGTTACCACCATAGTCATACAATCCAAGACGCTCTCCATAATTTGTTAAAATCATATTTCGTAGATTGTCTTGTACTTGGTCAGCAACTGTTGTGTGCATCTGATATGGGTTTCCATTCCCACCTAGAGACATTGGTGTCTTGATTCCAACTGGAAAGACAGGTGTTGAAGACGTAAGAGTACGAAGTTGTGTAGTTGTTGTACCAATGTTTTTAAAGCTACGTTCAGACATCTCAGATTATATGTATGTTGCTGCTAAGATCCTAGAATCTTTCTCGATTTTATACTTTGAAGTAGAGAGTTAATTTGTGCTGTGTAGGCATCAATTGGAATTTTAAGTAATTCCGCCTCTGCGTCTGCTGTGCCAGTTGCTGCACTTAACGGATCAACGCCTAAAGCGGGAGCACCTACTGCGGCGGCTGCGGCATTAGCTGCAATTGACGGCATACTAGACTGTAGGGCGGCTGTTATATCTAAAATTCTATTTATGATATCTTCAAATTGTTCATACCTCAAATAAGGCTGATCTGATTCTGTACCTGCAAGGAAGACTTTGCCTGTTTCTCCAGGAACTACAACAATATCACCATTTGTTTTAATGACAATAGCTGCATTTGTATTTTCAGATTTAATCTTGATATCTTCTCTTGCAATCAATCTAACTTGGTCACTTTTAACAACTGCACCTGCGCCGTCACCGCTGCCACCAATTCCTGATATATTGATAAAAAATTTAGAATCAACATTATCAGACATCGCAAGGTATAATCTTGATCTATCAAGAATATCATCACTAATGTCTTGAATTGCAGGTAGAGATTTATCAATCTCTTGATTATTGCGTGTGTTAACAACTGCTATCGTATTAATCGGATGACCTGCAACTATGTCAACCGTGCCACGTCTAGGTAAATTTTCTGATGTTCCAAGTTTAATAGACGAGTTATTTGATCCTTGTATAACAAGATCACCTGGATTTCTAACAATTCTAGGAATTGCCTCGGGCGTAAAGCCTGTTTTATAAGAAGTTGATAATTCTATTATCCTTTCTTCTGTGTTAAGAGATCCTAGAGTGGCATTATATACTGATTCTGTATTGCCAGGAGGGAAGCTATTAGAGTTTGCTTGGTTGCCATTGAACGCATCTTTAGCAGATGGGTTGCCTGATGTTGGGTTGGCAGCTCTTGCAACAAATGTGTAATTTGTGTCTTCTGTTTGATAGTCACCAACTCTACGACACATCCAGAAATACATTAATCCGTCATAAACAATCCAAACCTCTTCACCTGGCTTTAATGGTAAACAAAGATGAGGTGGAAAAAATGGATATGCAATGTGCTGATCTAGCCTGCCTGATCCAATTGCTTGACACCATATTGAATTAATAGGCATTCTATCAACCAGTGATGAAGTCTCAACTGATTTTTTTATAACATTTTTCTGGTCTGTCGTTAGACTTTTTGGGTCTATATAAAAATCAATAACTTTGGCAGCAATATAGGGACTATAGCGACCACTTCCTGAGCTCTCTGACGCGACGTCTTGCCGAGGAATTAAAACAGATCCGCCAACTCTGTTAAGGAAACTCACTTAGTCCTCGCCGATCTTGTCGTAGATTGCGTCCATGCTCATCTCCTTGCTCTCTTCTTGTGCAATAAGCTCTGCAAGCTTAAGAATTTGATCGTTAGCACGTGACATCCGCTCAATGTACTTAGTAACAACTGGGCCGAGAATATTGTGGTTAGCAGCATTTCCTTTCACCTGCATAAGTGCATCTGTGAATAAGATTCCTGCATTTTCACGGTCATTGACGGCATTCTCATAGATTTCTTTCCAGAGGAGCTTCTTCTTATCTTCTGTGGATGTGAGCGTGTCAAGAATATCAGAAAACTGCTTAATCTTCTTCTCTTTCTCATCTAACACATCCAGCGCCTTTGTCACATCTGCCATTTTAGCTCCTATTAGAAAATATCATACTCACCCGTCAGCATAAGATCTTTATATCTCTTGCGGATTCCAGACATTGCAATAGATAGCTGTTTAGGTGTAAGTCCTGTGATATCACGAACATAGACAAAGATTGCACGCTTATTCAAGATCTCAACATCGTCGATCTCATCAAAGATCTTCTTAATTGCTTCAATGCACCTAATCTCATTATCACACGTCATGTCACAGCGTATGTCTTCAAGTAGCGCAAAGATGCTTAATGTCGTCTCTTCCTTAATCATCTTTGAATCTTGATTCTGATCGACCGAGTAGTTCTCTAGGTCAATAAGCTCAATCTCGTTGATTGCGTCCTTGTCGTCGATGCTGCACATCCGCTTTGCAGCTTTTGCACGCTGCCTACTCTTGACAATAAGCCAATTCTTGGCTACAACGTTGAAGTAACTGAATGCTTTAGTACCACGTGAAGCATCAAACTTCTTAAGAGTTTCAAACAAGAAAGTAATGCAGTCTGACTTTAGATCATCAAAATTTCCGTGATTAACATTGAAGCCTTGTATAAAGATTAGGTTCTCAACAAGCTTGTCAAATGCTGGTAGGATCTCTTGGACGTATATTTCTTCTCTTGTGAGGTCATTAGACTCACTCTGAAACTTAACTATTGCATCATGTGTTCCGGCGTGAAAATACATCTTCATGCCGGTGCCTGAAGATGACTTAACTGTCTTTTTCTTGTGTGCCATCTTCGCTCCCAACACTCTTTGTTAGAGCGTTTGCAATTTTTAAGATAGTTCCTCGTGCATCATCTATCTCTGCTATCACCTGCCTAACTTCGACTGAGTCGAAGAAGACAGGTATCTCGAGGATCTTTGATAGTTTTTCGTAATTCTTATCTAGAAGATCTAGTGAGTCTTCAACTGTGTCTTCTACTTCAATGAGGATTCGACCAAATTTATAGTTGTAATAAAGTGAGACACTAAGTGCCACCACAAGAATAACCAACAGAGCTGTGAGTGCTATCAACATGCTCACCTCAGTTCTAACGCATCTATCAAAGATGCGTATTTCTTAAGTATCGACTCTCTTGAGAATGTCATCTGACACTTAACAGCAAGATCTTGTGCCCACTCCTTGGGAACAAGAGGACTAGATCTAAACTTCATAATGCGCTTCTTAAAGTCTGATTCACTAGGTTGAGCCCACTTTGTACCTGCAATAAAGATCTTTCCGTCAACACGTGTCTGTGGGATATCAACTAGTGTGTAGTCAACTCCCACATACTTTCCCTGTTTTAAGAAATCAAGGTGTCCAGACCAATTAGTCACGACTACAGGAACACCTGATGCTGTTGCTTCAAGGATCGGGAGACCGAATCCTTCACCCCTAGTCAAACTAATCAAACCTTTAATAGTAGGATTTCTGTAAAGACCTGCCATCTCTTCAGAAGTTAGATTGCCATGAATCATGTGAACTCTTGGATATTTTCCCTTCCTATTTTGAGCAACAAACTTTTCAATATTATCAAACGTGACCTTCCTGTCTATCTTGGTCCCACGTCCCATGTTAGTCTTAAGGATTATTCCAACTTCTCTGTCATCTTTGAAAACATCAAACATCCACCTAAGCGTATCGTGAATGTTCTTCCTATCATCAAGTGAATTATTAGAAGTCATCTGTGATACAATTAAAAAGTTGAACGTTGTGCTTAATGGTAGCTGAAAATGATCTTCCACTTGATCAATTTCAGGCATATACCACTCTCCAATGACATGTATAGGCGTTGTGACATTACCTGACGCCTGTAGAGTCTTCTTTACATGCTCTGTTGGAACAATTACGACAGACATCTTATTCACAGCGTCTACCCACTCTGAGCTGCACTTGTCTGTCTCAACTGCAGCAGTCACACCAATGTTGAACTTTGCAAGTGTTGGATCCCACTCGTTAGGAAGTTGAACTTGTATTGAGATATCAAAACCGCTAGATTGGTTAGTTGATGTCTTCATAATCTGTTCAATCAACCCATTCTCGTGGTCTGGATTGACATGCCATGTTGTGTTGCCCCAGTTGAGAACTTGTGATTGAACATTCCAAGTCTCAATTGACTTTGCCCATTGAAAGATTTGGCGAGAGTGCTCTCCATAACCAGAGATGCTTAGCAACGGTGCTCTAACAACTACACTTTTCATATCTCCTTGATCTCCCATTGACTGTGGCGATTCTTCCAGTTTTCAATTGTCTCTTTCATTGTGGTGTGCCAATCATCAATTGTCTTCTGATATGAAAATTCTGCTAGAGCGTATTTTCTAACCTTTTCTCTTAGCATGCGCTTCTCATCTGTTGACATCTTGAACAGTCTATACAAACCTTCTGCAGTTGTCTCAACAGTGACATAATCTTCATAAATGTAAGGAACCATCTGTGATCCTACAAGTGTCTTACATTCAACTGGTAAGGCGACGCCATTTTCTGATCCGTCATGGTGATCAACAACTTGTCGTGTAAGACCGCCCGTCTTCACAGCAGCAATAGGTGTTCCTGCCTGCATTGCTTCTAGAGTTCCTAACCCAAACCCCTCGGCATAAGAAATATTAATGCATACATCAGAAATATTGTAGAGCACATTCATCTTATCAAATTCAATTCGATCTTTAGAGAAAAAGACATTATCTGTAATGCTAAGCTCTTCAGCAACGGCAAATAGATTTGGTCCTTCCTGATCAAGAGGATCTGTGTGCATGATAAGTGTCGCCTTTCTATGACCATCGTTCTTTTCCATGCTATCTAGCAATAACTTCCAAGCATGAAGAACATCTGATGGGCGCTTGCGGCGAGCATTTCTATTGACCCATATTCCTACAAAATGATCGATCCTGTTAGGCCCCAACAAGTTTCGCTTGTAATTTGTTCTTTCTAGCTCACTTAATGGGAAGAACATATCATTTGGAATTGCATGTGGGACAAAGTGTGTTCGATCAGGAAAGTGCTCCTTAACCATCTCATACGTCATATAAGAATGACAGTTGATCAAGTCTGTCGATTGATACAGCACGTCATTAAACTTTGGGTATGGATGGTTGTCCCATACGTGCCACCACAATATTGGACACATTTGATGGACTTCATCTTCCATCTCAAAAAGCCAGATGAAAAAACGTGGATCTGTGAAGATCAGAATAGCATCTGGCTTTTCAGTTGCGAGTGTAACACGAATAAGATCTCTATTACCAAAACCATCAATTGGCTTGATAATGAGATCTTCATTCACGACAATAGTTCGATAATCGCTGTGCTTCATGGCTGCACCGAACTGTCTAAACGTCCACTCACCCTTCTTAACAAGACCGTTGAGCAAGTGTCGTGTCTGCGTGCCTACGCCAGATGTTGAGAGCGCATGATCCGATAGGACAATGATTTTTTTCTTCTGCATGTGGTTATTTCAATAATAACCACCTATTTATAAGAGGTAAACGCTGCAAACTCACTTGAGCCACTGCAATGCTCAGTATTTTTGTAATCACAGTAAGTGCAAGACATCCTATTCTTGATCGGCTTGTTTGCCTTGACGCCTGCGATCATAGAATTGACCATCTTGGTTGCTTTCTCGAACGCCTTTGGGCCCACAGACACCTCGACAAGCTCGCATGCCTTGCCAGGCTTTGCACCACGCTTTAGCAGCACAAATCCGCACTTGATCTCTTTTGCATCCAGCTCAAACTTCCTTGAGCAGAAGTACTTGTAGAGTGCAATCTGTGCCTGGTAGATGAAATCCTGCTTCTTCTGTGTTGTCCAACCTCGGGCAGATGTCGTCTTCCAGTCAGCGATCCAGAGTATCTCTTTACCGCGCGAGTTCTTTGCTCGAAACATCGCGTCAACGAAACCCTTGAATTTGACATCAGAACCTGGTATCTCTTCGTAGAGTTCATGCTCTGACGCCATAAACTGCCAATCAGGAAATGTATCATCGAGGAACTTCGGGATCTCAGATAGGATCTGCTCGGCTTCTTTAATCCAGTTTTCTGGCTTCTCAAAACCCTTCTGCTGCCATGTTGTAGTGATGGCATCGCGCATGCGGTCAAGGTTGAAAGTTCTGTTCTCTAGATAGTCCTCAAGTTCAGAGTGGACGATGGTTCCAAAGTCAATATTTGGGCTTGGCTTGAACATGTCGATCTTGTCAATATAGACAAGCTTGTGTCGCCAAGGACACTCTTTCCATGTCTTAACTTCAGAATAGGATACGTGTGGTTTGCCAGTTGGGAACGTAGTCACTTACATATTTTAGCAAGCTTTTCTAAGATTTATTCTTCTTAGACACGGCTCGACCAACTTGCTTTTCCCAATCACGATCATCTGGCCCACGAACCTCTAGATTCTTGTCCCATGCAGCTTGCATGACGCTCGGTTCAACGCCATATTGGCGAGCAACGCTCATAAGCGCATTGATATCTTTTGGAAAACAGTGACCACCAAATCCTCGAACATGTCGACCATCATGTGTAGGAACTGGGCCTGGGACTGCCCAGTGTGATTCACCAAGCCGCTTATCAAACTTAGCGTATTCAATGACCTTATCATAATCAATGTTAAAGCCTTTACCGTAGAGTGCTTCACAAATCTGTGATATTTCGTTGGCGAACGAGACTTTTACAGCCAGATGACAGTTTGTAACGTACTTGACCATCTCAGCTGTTGTTGATCCTGTTTTAACGATAGGAACATTTGGGAATGCTTCTTGGAAGACTTGCTTTACCTGATTAATGTGTGGGCGTGGACCACCAAGAATAATTCTATTCTGGTTACGCATATCATCTAATGAATTTGCTTCTGTAAGAAACTCAGGATTAAAGATAACATGCAGTCCCTGCTCATTAAATCTATTGTTCCATTTCTCTGTAGAACCTGGAGGAACTGTGGACTTGACTACCGCAATACGCTCACCGTCGATTGATGCAAGCTCTTCAAGTACACCTTCGACTATTGTTAGATCTGCTGTTCCATCCTCAAACATGGGTGTAGGAAGACAGACAAAGTACACATTAGAGAAGCCTGGTGTTGCACCATTTTCATTGTCAAGGACAAGTTCCTTAACAGAACTTGGATAGCCTGCAGCCAGGTCACCTAAGCTGGGCAGGGCACCTTTTGCGTATTTACCTGATTTATCATAGGCGTAAACATCGAATCCACGCTCTGAGAAGACCGTTGTAAGGCTTCCACCCACAAATCCTTGACCAATAACCGCAATGCTTGACTTCATGTTTAGACTATACGTTTTGTGTTATTTTAGTTTATAGGCTTGATTAAGTGTTTCCAGCGATCGGGATTTGACAACATGGGCTTTGGGAATGTGTCGTCAACTGGCACTGCTTGATAGATTGTGTCCCGGTCCAAGATGTCTTTGCCTTCTTGAATCTTTTCTAGGATACGATCCTTATCTGTAAAATGAGGTGTATCATATTCTGTGTGAGCAAAAGATTGAAGCTTATTAACGATTCTATTAACGTCTGCTACGTAACTAAAATGCCAGCTGCCATCGTCAATTTTGATGCAATTTGGATTCGATCTTAGCATTTGCGCAGTTTGAAAATTTCTAAAATGAGTTCTAGCTGTGCATCTACCTGATGAGAAATTAGGTCTTTTCATGTTAAGAAAGTAGTAGAAAAGATTTGCCATGTATCTTACAGGCATATCTTGATCAACAAACAACATTTTTTTATCAGGATCCCATATCTCATCACAGTCCGAAATGAATATTAGATCATCTGGGTTTGCGTCATTTAGACCGTATGCAATGGCGTTTCTATCTCTGTACTCTGTATTCCAGGCACTGGTGTCTTCATTGCGATCTTGTATGATTAAGTGACGAATCTTTGGTAACCACTTGCTAAACCTTTCTTTATTCTCATTGAAGTAAAGTGGCTTTTCTTTACCCGTAAATGTGTACATGCTCTCTACAAGAACGAACACGTCAACATGATCGTACAATGTCTCAAGACGCAACTCTAGAAGATCAAACTCATCAAAAAAAAGAAAGCAATCATATGTTTTCATGAATTACCTAATGTTTGAAATTGTAGACATCATATTGTCCACTTTTGGTTCAAAGAAAGTTAATTTTATTCCAAATTCATCAAATTTATCTGTGATCAAGTAATCTCTGCCGCTAGAACCTGCAATGTATTCAGTTGCATCTAGCTTCTTGCAAATATCAATGATCAAGTCTGTCTTGTTGCCTTCGACACCTAGACTTGATGCTAAGATCATAGGTGTTTTGATGTTAAGTCTGTCTCTACACCAATTTATCGATGACATATTGATGTCGCAGATCTTGTTGCTTGCATTGTAGATTTCTTCTACATCATGTCCTAAATTAAATTTAATTTGTTTGACAACTTTCTTCTTCCAAGACTGGTCTTGTGTTATCAAAACGTCGCTTATAAGTTTAGAATTTGAATTTTTCTCAACAGGCACGGTGAACCACTCTTCATTGCCTGATCTGTTGAGAAACCTATTTCTATTTTGGTAATAGTTCTTTCTAAATTTGACATTATCTAGGATTACAAACAAATCACAAGCTTGCATTTTTTGAAAAAATCCAAGATAAGGAAAATGCTCAGGCTGATGTATAGAAACAATCATCTATTTTCTGATAAAGAGAAAGCATGGATATTTTTCGCTTGTTGGGCCGCCTGTTGCTTGTGATGCAATCTTAGTTATTCTATCATCGTTGATATTATAAAGATTGGCAATACCAGACTCTCTTAAAAGATTGTCAACTTTCTCATATGTTATTCCAAATTGCGGAACATGAACGTGAAAATTTAGACAAATCTGTTTCATGTTTACATGAATATTATTTGATACAATATGTGGAATAAATTCCATTTCTGAACCTTCAGCATTATAAAAAATGCAATCAATATCAGAAATATTGTATTCTTTGATAAATTTTTCAATGGTTGTGGCTTGAACTTCTAATCCACTTGTTGTTTTATAAGTTGTTGCACAAGATCCTGTTCCCGATAGGATCGCTTTATCATTTTCAGATGTAATAATTGCTTTATTGATTCTTGTTACATTGCTTAGATGGCTTGTATTCTTAACAAGTCTCTCAAAATTATCAGGATGTGGCTCTATTGAGTATATTTTACAGTCTGGAAACATCTCAACTAGTTTTGTTTCTAGCTTGCCTGTAAAAGTTCCAACATGGACAAAAGTAGGAGCTTTACTTACTACATCTGTATCAAAATAAAATGCATCTGCAACATATTTTGGATTTTTCATTATGACCATTTCAATATCCTATAACATTCGTAGTGATTATGATGCTTATGAACAAAATTTTCAAGATAATAAGCACTTCCTATATCATAGTGCTTTTCACTCTGGAGATAGTAACCTAACTTTGTGTAAGATTGCTCAACTTTAATATCGTATTTATCAAGCAATCTCTTCTTAAATTTAAATTCTTCATCTGTTAGATTTATCCAATAGTTTGCATCAAACTTTGACGAGCTTGGTGAATATACTGTGACAAATCTATCAGCATACTTGTAAAGACCTTTTGCTATCAAGTGTGCAGCAGTATGGTCTGTGTGGCAGTCATTTGAATCATGAGAAATGATATCAAATCTTGATGTACTATCAAAACCAATATGACTATAAAGATCGTTCTTTATATCATCTAGACTTGTTTGCATTTTTCTTTGCTCAAAGCCAAGATTTACATAAGAAATTTTTCTTTGGATTTTTTCTTCAATGGCAGACAAATTTTCTTGCCAAATTCCTCTTTTAGCGTCCCACGTAGTTGCTATAATGCATTTAATGTCATTATATTCATCTTTATGCTTAAAGATGTAAGAGAGGCAGGAAATCTCAAAATCGTCTATGTGTGACATGAAGCAAATTAAGCTTTTAGAAGTCAACTTCTTGCCTCCATAATGTCATTATATGCGACACTGCAAGCATTATCTAGAGTGTATTCTTGAGATGCATAATCGTAACTTTCTTTTGACAATTTTGAAAGATCAGAATTGACAGCACGTTTCAACATCTCCAAAAATGAATGTCTATTTTGATGTTCATAGAAGAATGAGAATTGCTTTGATCCTTCGTGCACTCTAACTAGATCAGATAGCAAGCATGGTGTTCCTGCGCTGATAGATTCAAATACAACTCTAGGACTTGGGTCGTAGGGTTGTGCTGGCCTCGGATCAGTTGTCAATGCAGAAAATTTAGACTCTAAGAAAATCCTTGCCAGAGTGCTTCTGTCAACATTTCCAAATTCAACATTAACGTTCTTGCTCTGGAAAATGCTTTTTAATTCATTGGCGTACTGCGTTGACACAATAGTCCCTAAAAACAAGATCTGGTAATTTGGCAAAATGGCAGGATCATAATATTTTGCAAATTCTAGTTGGTTTTTATCTGTACCAATGCTAGCTGCTATAACAATCTGGTCTTTTCTTTTTTCCCATGGAATGTAATTGGCTAATGCATCTCTCATATCTTTAACAGGAGGCTTGATTAGCTGGCTTACGTCAAATCCATAACTTACACCCGATAGATTATGAGCAATACCCATGGGTGTGATATTGACGACATGTGTATTTGAGTTTGCATAATTTTTACCATACTGCTGATATGAGCTGCTCTTGCAAACAATCACATCATAGCTGTCTAGCAATGCATCTTGAGTAATCTGCTCAATGTTACCATCAACATGAAATTTGGCAACAAATTTCCTTACATCTTTAATAAAGAGACTATGAACTGTGTGTCCTCTTGTGGCAAAATACCTGGGTAGCTCTCTTCCCTCGATTTCGTCGTTGATGTAAGAAAAATGAGTAAATAAAACTTTCATGTTATTTCACAAGAAAGCTTTGAACATCATCATTATTATGACAATGCCACATGCCATATTCATCTATCTGTCTATTGTTTCTAGTTCCCTGGCATATAACACTGTATCTTAGATTTAGCACGTCACAAATACGCTTAAGAATCTGCTCAGGGACGTACTTGAAATTAGGTTCTGTCTTAGATTTTTCAAGGACAAAACCCATTACTTCGGGCGCCTTGTAGAAAGAGAAGACATTATTGACCATCTTATTAGGTCGATAAATGATAAAGTCACATGTGAAACCCTTATCAATGTCAGATCTCATAGTGTTGACATGAAATACACTGTCAGTATTCATATTTGACTTTAAGTAATCTTCAAGCTTGGCGTAGTTTGTGATGTATACGTCAGGATTGATTTGTATGACATAGTCATAGGACTTGAGCAAGTCAAAAGTATTCGTGTATGCTTCTAATGCACCGAATAGATAACCTGCTCTGTTATTAAAGTTGGTCTTGTACTCGTTAGTGGACATATCAATAGGCAAGTTTGCCACTGTATGACCGTTCATCGGTGTGTAGAACAAATACTTTCTTGGATTTGGGAAATTATCTAGATAATTCTCAATCTGAGATGCTTTAATATCTTTGCAGTTAACATAAGCAAGAATGTCAGCATTTTTAATGATGCTATCATTGGGCATATTCCTAAAGAATTCTGCATTTAGCTCCCATTCTTTAGTCTGTGCATGACCTGTAAGTAAGATTGCTAATTTCATATTATTTTAGTACTCCAAAGCATTATTTTTTATGCACGTCTCTAGCTCTTCTAGAGACTGAATTCTATAGACGCCTTGATGGACTTCAGGATTGTAGTGCATATGGTAGATTCTCGGTGCCATGTGTTGCTCACCATACTCGTGCTTGAATCTATCCTGCTTCTCTCTTACAGCCTTGCTTCTAATATTGAATTCGACCGGGAGATGGAAGAGATTTACTTTACTTTCCCACAAAGAGATTCGTAAGCTTACTTGATCCCAACCGCTTGTTACTGTGAAGTACTTGTAGAAGTAGTGCTTCCACTTGGTGAGAAAATCGGTTGTTCTTTCATTCTTCACAAATGCAAAGACGCCACCATTAACTTCAGAAAAGCAATATGGGATGTTGGCGTATTCTGGGATAACATCAGCATATTTCTTCCTCTTTCTTGCAAAGTCATGTGTGACTGCAACATCAAACCTATCTAATGACTCAAAAATATCTGAGATGTCTCTAACAATCAGAGTGTCTGAGTCAAGGTAAATTGTCTTTTGAAATGGTGACATGTCGACAAAATCGACCTTGGACCGAATATGTCTTGGAACAATCGTAGCCGCAATGAGATTCTGGTCATTTTTAAACTGTTGAAGTAGATCAACTCTATCCGTCATAAAACATACTTTAACATTTGGCATATGCCGTCTAAGTGACAGGTAAGACATGATGCCTTCTTTGGTGAAAGAATCTCCGAAAGCAATATACAGTATTCCGTTAGTGTTACTCATCTTGCACCGCCTGCATTATTTTCTGCAGTCTTTGACTGCATTCTCAAGTACTCGTTGTAATCCATGCTATTACTCACTTATTTATGAATCTTTTCTATTGCAGATGTTAGAGAAACTGCGTCTCTTTCCATGCTATACAATTCATTGAATCTATTGTATGCAATTAATGCAGCTTTGTTTCTCTCATTTGGATTCATAAATCTATCAATCG
>JACCDO010196531.1_pt1 | contig 43386 bp, 39 predicted proteins | sample 7446101 | NCBI WGS metagenome assembly JACCDO01 (sample SAMN15323440, study PRJNA562643) | freshwater metagenome | isolation source: river surface water | place: USA:Blue River Watershed | collected 2017-08-16 | reverse complement strand
GAACGGTCTTAACCTCGAACAGATTTCCGTTGGCATTCGGTTTAGCAGGTGTTAATGATGACATACTATTCTCTGACGTCGCCGGAGCTTTAGATATGTGCGTTAAAACGCAAACTTTATAAGATTTCTAGAAGCTGCTTGCGTTAGACTGACAAGTAGAGATTGTGACTTTATTATAAGCCTTGCTGAAGATGATGATAAGAGGTATATTTTTGTTTCTCTGGACAGCTCTGCTGAGCATGGGGACATTCTGTTTCCTCCAGCCGGTTCGTGAGAAGACTTTTCCCGCCTGGGGATATAACGTTTATTTACGCAATGCGCGTCATGTATTACATATACATCACGCGTTTCATATGCTAGCTCTAGCGGCTGTTGTATTAGTCATCACCTACTTGTCAAATGGTCATTTCACATCTCCGGTTATAGTGTTGATGGGATTCTTACTTGGCGGGAGCCTATCAGATCTTTTTTACGATGATATCCGCGAGTGGAAATGGGAAGTTTCCCCTAGTGCTTACTTGAACGGCGTCTTGTCTTCCTTGAGCCACGACGTTTTACGAGTCCCAGGCTTTTCAGTGACAGACCTCCGCGAGGATACTTTGCCTGTTCCATGTAACGATAACCAGCAAGAGCAACCGCGGGCGCAATGTAACCAAAATTAGATAGCACCGGGCTCATAATAGAAGGTGAAAAGAAACCACCACTGTGCTTGCGTCTGTGACGGGTTTTGCGAGAACCACCAGTTGCTGCTAGACCTGGACGTGCAAGTGTCGGTGCCTCTGGCATAGCTCTATTCACACCAGCTGTCCAAGAAGCTGGCATACTGTAAGAAGTATCCATGTACTGAAGCGGGCCTCTAAAAGCACCTCCACGTTGTTGGCAAGGACAGGCCATTCTCTGTTCAGAAGATTAGATATATTTCCACCCATGATTATGTGATTTTATTGTTAGTTTAAGAATCATTAAAATAAAAAACCCTAAAAAAGCCAACGAACCACTGACAAGTAGAGGAATGCTATTGATTGTGTAGCCATAATATGCCCAGAATGCTGAATTAAATGTCTGAAACGCAGTAAGAACAAATGACAGATCATCGTGTGATTGGCGTTGATAAACTTTGTAAATCTGGAGATAAATTAAAGAACTTGAAATTATTGCGAGTGCTGTCATAAAATTTGTAAGAGTCATTTACTCTTTAATTGGTTTATTTGTAAAACTCAGATTTTGAAAGAGTCAAGATTTATATTATCTGCGCCTTCAAACTGAAGGCGTAGAAAATTTGCTGGCAGCGGCGGCCTAAGGCCAGGGGGTACCCTTCACATCATGTCTTCTGTAGCCGCAATCCAAAAGAAGAGCCTCCACGAGCAGATCCTTGATCTCCCTGATACTTACATTGGTTCTACCGATGCTGTTCAGGAGAATGCTTGGGTCTTCGACGAGGCCTCTGGAAAGATGGCTTATCGCAGCGTTGTATTCAATCCAGGCTTCTACAAGATCTTCGACGAGATCATTGTAAATGCCCGCGACGCTGTTGTGCGTGCTGCTTCTTCTCCAGGAGCAACGCCCATTAAACACATTGGAGTGGAGGTAATTGACACCGATCAAGGACAGATGATCGTGGTTGAGAACGACGGTGATGGCCTTGATGTCGCTGAGCATCCGGTGTATAAGATTCTTGGCCCTGAGCTCATCTTTGGTAACTTACTGACAAGTACCAACTATGATAAGACTGAAGAGAAAATCGTCGGTGGGAAGAATGGTTTTGGTGCTAAGCTGACTAACATCTACAGTAAGCACTTTGCTGTGGAAACAAAGCACACTGGCTCTGGCAAGCACTACCGCCAGGCATGGTCTAATAACATGTTTGTGTGTGGTAAGCCAACAATTAGGAAGTTTAGCGGTGCGAAGGGTTTGGTGCGTGTTGAGTATATTCCAGATGTTGAGCGCTTCCCTGGTGTTGTTGGAGAGGATGGCCGATTCACTGCTGACACTCTTGCTATGCTTCACACGCGCACTGTAGAGCTCGCTGGTGTTGCGTCCCCAGGGGGAGGCGTCAAGGTTTCTTGGAATAAGTCTGTGATTCCCGCAAACAATTTTGAGAAGTACGTGAAGCTCTTCTGCCAGACTGGCGCATCTGTATGGATTGAGCAGGCGGGGCCTCGTTGGGAGGTTGCTGTCGCTCTTTCATCGCAGCTAGAGGACTCTGCTGAGCTAAATCATGTCAGCTTCGTCAATGGTATTCGGACACGTAAGGGTGGTAAGCATGTAGATATTGTTCAAAAGGCAATTTGTGGAGATTTCTGTGAGGCTGCCGCAAAGAAGAAAATAGATATCCAGCCGGCCCTCATTAAGAAAAACATCTTCTTCTTTGTGAATGCGACGATTGTTAATCCGTCATTTGACTCACAGACAAAGGAGAATCTCACCACGGCGGCTGACAAGCTCGGCTCTCGCCCTAAGTTTTCTGATGCTCTTGTGAAGGGTCTTATGAAGGGAGGCCTGCTCGACGAGGCTAAGCACGCACTTGACTTCAAGCTCAGTAAAGATGCCAAGAAGACTGACGGCAAGAAGCGCTCCACGCTGCGCGGTCTGCCAAAGCTAGAAGATGCCACATGGGCAGGAACAGCGCGTTCAGCTGAGTGCACTCTGATCCTAACTGAGGGAGATTCAGCAGCAACGTCGGCAATTTCTGGTCTGAAGGTCATTGGTCGTGAGCGCTGGGGGGTCTTCCCACTCAAGGGTAAGCTTCTTAACGTGAAGGACATCTCTCTCCAGAAGATTAATGCCAATGAGGAGCTAAATGCCATTAAGCGGATTATTGGCCTGGAGCATGGCAAGAAATACACAGATGTGAAAGCTTTGCGTTACGGACGAGTAATGGTGATGGCAGATCAGGATCATGATGGATCACATATCAAGGGGCTTCTGATGAACTTCTTCCATACAGAGTGGCCGCAGCTTCTCCAACTCGGCTTTGTGTGTTCTCTGCTGACGCCAATCTTGAAGGCCAGCAAGGGTCAGCAGCAGCTGCCATTCTACAGCATTCCAGAGTTTGAGGCTTGGCGTGAAACGCAACCGCATGGAACACGTGGTTGGAACATCAAGTACTACAAAGGTCTTGGTACATCTACGCCCCAGGAGGCTCGTGAGTGGTTTGAGAAGCTACATGAGGTCAAGTATGAGTGGGACGAGCAGGCGAATGAGAACATCTCCCTTGCTTTCTCTAAGGCACGCTCCGATGATCGCAAGGTCTGGCTTGCGACCTACGATCCTAAGCGCACGATTCGTATGGGTTCTGGAGGAGAGGTAGCATACTCATCGTTTATTAACGATGAGCTAATCCATTTCTCAAACGCAGACAACATTCGTTCGCTTCCACATCTCATGGATGGTCTGAAGCCATCGCAGCGCAAGATTCTGTTCGGCTGTATTAAGCGTAACCTGACAAGTGAGATCAAGGTCGCGCAGCTCGCAGGCTACGTGTCAGAGCATGCTGCGTATCACCATGGTGAGAAGTCACTCAACGACACCATTGTGGGCATGGCGCAGAACTTTGTTGGTGCGAACAATATTAATTTGCTTCAGCCTATTGGTCAGTTTGGCTCTCGTTTAATGGGTGGTAAGGATTCGGCTTCTGAGCGATACATCTTTACTGCGTTTGAGCCAATTGTGCCGACTATCTACAAGAAGGTAGATCAGCCTCTGCTGAAGGCACAAGAGGATGATGGTACTCCAATTGAGCCCGAGTACTACCTACCTGTCGTCCCTATGCTGGCAATCAATGGCTCTGAGGGTATTGGTACTGGATACAACACTAAGATTCCAGCACACAAGCCCGAAGATGTGATTGCTCTGCTGCGTGGTCGCCTGACGGGACAGCTTGACACACTTGAGGGTCATGCTCTGGACCCTTGGTGGGCTGGTTTCAAGGGGCGTCTAACAAGGGTTGATCAGCAGAAGTGGCTGACGCACGGTGTCTATACAATTGACGATGAAAAGATGACAATCCAAATCACTGAACTTCCTGTAGGTGTTTGGACAAAGAATTATAAGGAGGATCTGGATGCTATGTGTGCAACCGATGAGGCCACTGCAAAGTCTGGTCTGCGTAACTTTGAGGAGAACTACAATGATGTAGATGTTCGTTTCACACTACATGTCACAGATGATGTAATTGACATGGCCCAGCGTGATCCTACAAAGTTTGAGAAGCAGTTTGGCTTGACGAGTTCTTGGAATACAACAAACATGATCTGTTTCGACGAGAACATGAATATTGTTCGTTATGACACTATTGGTGATCTCATTGAAGCGTTCTTTGGAGTTCGCTATGCCGCGTATGAAGAGCGCAAGCGCGTTCAGCTTGAACAGCTTGAGAAGGAACGTGTAGAGATTGATGCGCGTCGTCGTTTCCTCCAGGCGATTCTCAATGATGAGCTTACTCTTGTGAAGCAGACTGATGAGCAGATTGTAGAGCAGCTACATGCGCTAGAGCTGCCTGCTCTATCTGATCCTGAGAAGGCGGGACAAGTAGAGGGTTATGAGTATCTGTTGCGTATGCGCATTGATCGTGTAAAGGCGTCGGCGGTGGCTGAGCTTGAGAAGCAGTACTCTGAGCACACCGCAACTATTGATGAGCTACGCGGCAAATCAGCAGCAGATCTCTGGCTAGCTGATCTGGATGACTTTGAGGCAGGTTGGCAGGGAATGGTTGTTGCGCGCGAGAAGTCGGCTGCGGCGATTGCTGCTGGTGCGGCTACCCCTGCTAAAAAGAAGCGCATTGTACTCAAGAAGTAAGCAAAGCTGCCTACCAAAAATACAATGATAATTTATCAGTAGAGGCTAATATATTATAGCCAGCCTTTAAAAGCCGATAATTGTAATGACAATCTTCGGTGCGTCTAAACGCAGGGCTTTCATCAAATTGTTCTCTCTCAAAAACAAACTTTTTTAATGAAACGTGGCCATTATGAATGTCAATAGGTTCTCCTTTATCATCAAAGGCCGTAATTTGGCCATAACCAAATGGTTTAAATTCATCTTTAAAATAAGAATGGTAAGTTGTTGGATTTGAGATATAAATTTCTTGGCAAACTTCTTTGGCTGGCCCTCGCCGACCACGCCAATTATAATAATTATGTAAGAAAATATCACCACCATGATCAAAAGCTTCTTGTACCTTCTCAATATACTGCGGATGCATATAATCATCAATATCAAAGAAAACTAAACCCTCTACTTCTGGGTCTTGTAGAGCTTGGCGTGCTGATATATTACGATTGGCCGCAGCGTATTTTTGTTCTGATGTTTGGCTGACAAGTATAGGTATATTATTTAAACTTTTGGGAATTTCTAGTATCGTATTTGTCGGTACGCTAGATATACTTATACTTATAAGATATGGCTGTTTGGTTTGATTTGAAATAGATTCCAGAACTTCTGGAAGATATATCAAATGCGCATAATATGTGGGAATACAAATTGCTAATTTCATCTAAAATAAGAATTGATTCTTCTTTAAATGGAATTTTAGTTTTTCAGAAGGGAAACTCAGTATTTTTCTCCCAATAAGATCCATTACCTGCCGTCTTTGTGCCAGCAGAAGACATATGTACAGGATGCGAGATTGGAACAGGTAGAGTAGATATATCTTTGAGATAGAAGAAATGGTGTTGAACTTCTGACATTAAACGTGGAACAAGCCAATCAATTACGAGCTTGTTTAGCTCAGCTACTTGTCCAGGGATATTCTGCTCAAGATTTTTACCATAAGTGTAGTACTGTGCGCGCATAACAATTTTAAGTTCATCAACGCTTTGGGGATCAATCACCCACTGCTTGTCCCCACTACGTTTATAGACTTCAGAGCGAATTGCGTTTTGAATGATATCAATATTGCGGCCAGAAAAGAAAGCAGTACTCAAGGCATTCTGTTCCCAATTACCACGTGTCATATCATCGACGAATTCAGGCTCAGCTTTCTTCTCATAGTCGAAGCCGGTAAAATTGGTGGAGAGGGATCCACCGGCAGAAACGGATGCGGCAAAATTAACACGGCCATTCTGTCCTCCGAATGCTGGCTGAGTAGGGTACATAAAATCCGGCAAAGCGGTTCCGACGGGGCAGTCTGCCATTTTTACTGTTGTGACAATTTTTTTTTCGTAGGATAAGGTATAAGAGATGTCCTCCATTTCCCGTTCTTTGGCTCAACCGATCCCTTACTTCTATGCTGCTCCTGGTGCTCTCCCCGCTGGTGAGTCTTTGATCTTCACTGAATCTACTTCTGTACCGGGCACTGGCACTTTTGCTTCTGCTACTGGTGCTCTCTCCAGCATCGTCAGCTTGGGTTCTCTGCTTAAGGATATGGGTCGCACAGTAGTATCTGCTGGTCGTACTTTCCGGAAGGTGCAGTATGTGAGCTCTGGTTTCTCCCAGACTGAGGGTATCCTCGGTTTGGATTCCAACTATGAGGGCTTCTACGTTGAGCTCGGTCTCCCTAACTTCTTTGGCGGTGGCTCCACCTATGGTGTTGGTGGCCCCATGACTCGCTACTTCTAAGCAGTTGGTTGTAAGTAGTTATTAATATTCAGAAGTTCTTTGTAAAATAATTTAAGCCATAATTTTCATTTGGCATTTGCTGATTTTGTCATCAAATGCCATTTTTTGTATATTCTAATATCAGATGAGCACCCAGCTGATATTGTACATTTTATTCTGTATTGCGATTGGCCTTGGTGGTACAGTGGGTCTTTTCCGTATGAATCGCGCACTTGCTGCGGCTGTATATTTGATCTTGAGCATTGGTATTTTTGTGTTCTTTGGCCTTCGGTGGTTTGTGTTTAAGACGGGTGATGTAGCGAGTTGGCCTCCGGTTATTAATAGCTGTCCCGACTATCTTACATCATACCAGCGCACAACTGCGAATGGAACAGTAGCGACATGTATTGATTTGGTAGGTGTATCTAAAAATGCTTCTTTGAAGGTATTTCCCTCTTCAGGAACACCACCAGCAGATAATGATTACTATTTCCCAATGAATGTAAGCGCAACAGCTAGACTAACTGATAATATATCAGAATTATGCACATATACCCGCAGCTCTGGATTGAGCTGGGATGGTATTATTAATGGTGAAGGCTGTGTTACAACAAACGACCCCAATAGTGATGTTAATTTGAGATTCCGTGTATGTGGATTTGACTTTAATCTTAAAAATTTCAATCTTAAAAGAAAGTAATTTTCTAAATAATAAAACCCTGAGTAAGCTAAAGCCTCCTAAAAAGGAGGCAATTTAACAAGTAGGGAATTGCGATGTCAGGTATTTCATTTCATCCTGAGATTGAAGCCAGTATGAGAAGCTGGCTTGAAAAACGGGACGCCCCCGCATTTTTACTGTTAGGGCCTCCTGGTGTTGGTAAAACAACACTGACATATCGCGTTGCGAAGATGTGTGGTTACTTTATTAAAGAATATAACGCATCACACGTACGCACTGGTTCAGTGTTTCGTACGCAGCTTTTACCTCAGTTGGCTCAAAATGGCATTACGTCACTTTTTCATACAGACTGTCCAAACGGTAAATTGCTTTTGCTAGATGAAATTGATGGCATGAGCCAAGGTGAAAGAGGTGGTCTTCAGGAGCTTCTGACATATCTGCGACAGAAAAATGTTGGACCATGTCCTTTGGTACTAATTTGTAATGAAATCCGTGGTCGTACTATGCAGCAGCTTCAAAAGATCTGCTGTTCGCATTTAGTACAAAAGCCTTCCCGCTGTTTAGTAGAGAATTATCTTGGAAAGGGTCTGCCAGATGCTTGGTATAATACTGGTGATTTGCGTCGCATGTTACGTTGGTCTGATGGAATTGAAGTTGGTGTTGCGGAGCCTGAGCCAGTAACAAATCAAGTTACAGATCCAAACCATTCACAGGAATCGCTATGGGCTGCGTGGCATACACTTTATGAAAACTGGGATCTCTTTGAAGAACTTGAACTTGAAACTAAAGATACAAACTTAGCTGGGCTTCTTTTTCACGAGAATCTACCAAAGCGTTTAACAGGATATAATTTTGAAGACTATTTGAAAGTCTTTGATATGTTGAATGCCAGTGATCGTGCGGATTATTGGGCATTTTTTCATCAATGCTGGAGTTTGCTTACACCCTCTTATATATTAAAACTCAAGCTACCAAATATGCTGTTGAATTCATATCAAATTAAACCAATTCATGGGAAGATCCCAACATCACAGCAACTTCAATACACACAAGTACTGACGAAGCAGAGCTTACTCTTTAATGTATGGAAAGAGATGTGTCGGTTATATGATACAGAAAATATTTCTATACGTGTCCAACCAACATTTGTCGCACAACCTGGGATTCCTGAGAAAACAATGACAACAATAGGACTTGTAGGTGATTTAGAGGGTGGTTCAACGCTGACATCTGCTGCTACTGAAGCAGAGGTCAAGTCAAAGCTTACACGTGTGCGTAAGATAGCTATTAAGAAGGGTGTTGCTACTAAACCAGAAACTAATCTCATGCTTGATGAGCTTACTGAAAGCGACCAAAACCTAGTGAGCGAAAGGCCTACGCAAGTAGGCCCAATTCGCGAGCCTCATCAGGATACAAAAACGAAGAAACGGTCAAAGAAGTCTGACGTCCAAGGCGCTGTGCTCGCCCTATAATCTGTTGTTCTGTTGTTGTATCCATTTTGTGTAGTATAAAAATATCTGTAGCCGCTTCCAAATTAAGACCAGCACATTGAAGATCTGATTGTAAGCATAGAACTTTTGAATGACCACGACGGAAGCGCTCAACAGCACCTGCGATCATATCTTTATTGCCTTGTAAAATTTCAGTAGTTATATTCTCTTCTACTAATCGGCGCTGAATCTTTGTAAAAATGTCATTGTATTTACAGAAAAGCAAGTATTTACCATCGGGCTTTTCTTTAATTTGTTTAATTACAGAATCTATTTTACCAGGCTTCTTATTACTGACAAGTAGAGTTTGTGATTTCTTTTTGGTGATAGATGTGAGCTTCTCAGGATTAATCGGTTCGCGACACCATACACATGGTACTTTTTCTCTAGAGTTTGTCGTCATATATTGAAGAACACATTTAGAGCAAATGAAATTATTACAGCACTGAAGCAGAACAGGAATTTCACTGCTCAGAGATTCATAACATACTGGACAGTCACCTTTCTGATTGGATTCAAGACGTTCTTTAATTGAGGTAAGTTGGGTAGTTAAGGATTTAATTTTCTTCTCAAGAGCAGCTAACGCAGCTTCTTTGGCAGCTTGCGAGGCATATTCAAGATTCTTTTTGAATTCAAATGTTTGCTCAGCACGTCGAAGATCTTTCTTGATATTCTGAACAACAGCATCAGCAAGACTTGTTTCAGATTCTTCTTTCACACCAAGCGCACGCAGAGCACCATCGGAGTTGCCAGCATTCAGCATTTCACGAATCTGCGGTGTTAAGAACTGCCGCACAGCTATTTCCTCTGCTGGTGCCTCACACATTACAGTGCGGCGCGTAAATGCCGGCAAAGCCAAACTACTATCCAAAAATCTCTTGCGAGAACGCAGCACTTGATAATAACGATTTGCATTTTCTGTCATATAGTTCTCAAAGAATCTGTAAGAAACAAAATATGTACGCTTGTAATTTCCAAGAGTTTGTCGCACATACTGTTCATATTCTGGCTCTAGCGGAAGATTCTCATTCAGGATAATATTCGGATAATAATGATTAAATGTTACAATTAAGTTTTGCCAGGTCGCCGTTAAAAACCATATAAATGCCGCCTTTAACGGCGATCTATTAGATGGCATTACCATAGAATCAACTTCATCTACATAGATACGCTTCCACTGTATGTCAGCATCTCTACAAAGTTCATCAAAATATCTATACAAGGTATTACTGACAAGTACGCAATCTGAGTTTATTATATCATTTACTATTGAATCTTTACCAAGATCTCTCTTAGACGCGCAAAAGAAACACTTCAGTGTTGTCTGCTTTTCAATTGCCGTTTTCCACTGACGGTATAGAATATGTGGCACAATAATAAGAGTAGCACCCATTTCAGGACTAACTATCATATTCTCAATTGAAAATGTGTGTTCTCTATTGAATCCATCTGAAATACACCTTCTATAGTTAAGGTTTTCTTGCTGACAAGTAAGAGCTATGTGTGACAGAGCAACAAGCGTCTTACCTGAACCAACTGAATCTCCTAAAATACCAACTCTACTATAAAAGGTGCTCTCCTCAAGAGAAATTCCGTTCATCATTTGCTGTTCGCGATCAACCATGGCTGCCAGCAGTGCCTGCTGGTGGTCACGCAGCGGAACTTTGATTTTTTCAGGGGTGGGTAGGCGAAATGAGTTCTCATCCAGAGAATTCCCATATATATTATTCATCAAAGTAATATATTCGGGTACAGTTTCAGACATCTGGAAGGATGCTATAAGAAAACCTTAAGCATCGGCGTAAAACTGACGAAGTTTTGAATCTTTAATAAAATCTTTCAATTTCATACTTGTCTTCTTCATAAAGGGGTTTGATCCATTAATAAGTTGTTCTTTATTGTACGTATTTTGAGAATGTGCGATAACAAGCATACATTTACGACTCTCAAGTTGTCCAACTGCTGACTTATAGGAATTGAGAAATGATGATTCTTCTGCGTGTGTGACGGTTTCATCGTATTCATGTTCTTTGGCATATGATCGCCTGTATGCCATTGGTCCATTTGTTGTATGGTTTGGGATAGGCATTGGGCCAAATTTCCAAATTTCTTTTCTAGTTGTGAAATAATAGTAGAGCTCACTTGATCCAACAATATCAATTAATTTTGTGGCTCTCAAACGTTGGACACAGTGAGCAACGCGTTCTGGCGGATAATAATCATCATCATCCATAGCAATAATTATATCACCTTTTGCTTCTTTATTAAGTTGATTGCGTTTAGCACCTATGTTTTGCTTTTCAGAGGCGCGAATGTAACGGATGTTGGGGAGGCTGATAGAAGCAGCAGCAAAGAGATCTTCAACAGATTCTGTTCCATCATCCAAAATAATCCACTCCATACGATCCTTCGGATATGTTTGATGTTTATAGCATTCAATTGCTGCTGGTATAAAACAACGGCGATTGTATGTTGGTGTAATTACTGATACAAAAGGAAATGCCATTCTGCTGTATTACTTAGCTTCCTCTTTTACGCCTTCAGCGGGAGCAGCAAGTGAGCTACTTAGAATTTTGAGATAATCTTTCATTTTTATTTCATATTCATTTTTATGTCTTTCATCAGATGGATTCCATGCTATAACATAATTTTGAAGTGCGCCATAAAATATATTGGTTGTTGGTTTGTACTGCATTAAAGGTAAGAAGTTATAATAATGAGGCAACCAATCTAACATGTATAAAATAATGTATAATACTAAAAGTATAGGTGGTATTATTGGTATTGGTAAAGCAAATATTAATAATATTAGTCCAAAAATACTTCCAAATACAAAATATAAGATACGTAGTAAAGGATGCCGATGAATTGCTGTATTAGCAGTTAATGAACCGCATACAAGAATTAAGAATGCGCCAATGCCATAAACAATGACTTGAAGGAAAACAGCACGAGCAGCACTAACTGGTGATTTTGGTTTATTTGCTTCGGCTTCAGCAAGTTCTTTTTCGCGCTGGGTTTTTGCTTCTTGTTGTTTTTGCTGTTTTTGTTCTTTTGCGTCTTGTTCAGCCTTTTGTTGTGCCTTTTCTGCCGCAAATGTGGCAGCTTCAGGATCATCCAGAGCTTTGAAAATTTTGTAATTAACTTTATCTTTCAACATTTCCAATAAACTCATTTCACCCTTCTGATAGTGTCGGATATTAAGACCGGGTCTCTTTAATGCGCACTAAAGCGCATACTTCAATCCACCTGTACCACCAGAAGCAATAAAGAAATTATAACTTTCAACATAAATTGTTACATTATAAACATAGTTAGTCTCGACAGGTAGGGGGTATGGATCTATTTCTATTTGAAATAGTCTAATCTTACTTGTGTTGATTGATCCTGTTGGCTGTGCGGTTAATGGTTTCAGTGTAAATGAATACAATCCTAGACCTTGAACCGCACCACTAACACCTGAACCATACTTGTAGGGAGTAACATCAGTATAGTACTCATAAGGTTTCTCTTCTTGTAGTTCGTTACCATCTCCTAGCAAACGTAATGTACGAATTATCTGAAGTTGCCCTTGAGGGACTGCGACGCCTGACGAGTAGAAGGTTGAGCTCAGACCTGGAGTTGGTGTATATGGCGCCGCAGGATAGTTCCACCAATTTGTAAAATTAAAAAAGTCATTTTTATATTGAATAGCATCAGAGCGACGAGGAACAATAAAAAGACGCGGTAACATATTGTGCGTTTCAAGATCAATTAACTGCCTGTTATATAGGCCAGGATATTCATATCGTGTAACTTGTGTCAGAAGATAGTTAAGTGGCTGCTGCGCAAATATTTCTTGTTCTTGCTTGGTAAGATATACATAAGTTGCCTGAATTCTTGGATAAATTGCTAATTTGTTAAGGGATGGAGGTGTATCACCAACATCAACTAAAAACGTTCTGAATTCAGGTTCAGGACTAGCATTTTCACCAAAGTAAGGATTATTCGGATTCTGGTCAGGGGTAAAAGGATTTACATGAAAGTTCGGACGAACTTTATATCCATTTTCATCAAAAATTGTATATAAATCTTGAAGAGGTCGCAAAGTGATCTGAACCTCTGCTTCTGTAGCCTGCATCGCAACAAGGGGAAACGCATTAGAAATCTCTTCACAGAACCAAAATGGAATAGGCACTTGTAAAGTTGTTGCTGGAATTGATGGCTGATTTGTTTGTGATCCAGAGGCAAGATCAGGATTTTCAAAAACAATCGGATAACCAGCGATGTCGCCTGAAAGACCGCCGACAAAGCCCGCTCCGCCACCGTACTGACCCATACCAGGATTTGTGAGCTCAGGTGTATCCCCTACTAGTCGGCGCCACTTGTCAAGTTTGTCTTTTGGTAAATCTGTAAGAGCTTTTGCGACAATATATGTACCATCAAACTCTTGAATTTTCTGACCACCAACGATGAAGGAAATTCTATCAATAATATGAGCACCAATGTAACGGGACCACATGAAATAATACTGCGAGTCACGATCAGGTACGTATTTACTATAAATTGCTGGCAAATCAAATGTAAAATACATATCGCAGAGTAAGTCAGCTACTCGCTGTATTTTACATCTTATTGTAATAGGTTTGTCAAAAAAGAGCTCATCAGGTCCATCGCACGCAAGAGTCGTAGATTCGAGTGAAAAGTGCGAATATCGCCGGAACGCCTTATAGAAATAAGTCATCTCAGGATTTCCACTCAAGAGTACATTCTGCGCGCCGAAACTGACTAAACTTAAAAGACCACCGCCAGGCATTGCTGTTAGCCATTAAGGAAAGTTTAAGTGATGCTTACTGGGACACCCACCAGTTGTCTGTCAAGTAAGGAGGTGTGGATAAACCAGCATTTGAATCCATCTGAGGGTTAGGGCCTTCATTCATCAAGCGCTGGATTTCAGTGTAGCTCAGGGCATAATTAAAATAGTACAAACGGCTCAACATACCAGACATGGGACTCTGCTTGAGGATATTCAATCCAGTTGGATCGGTTGAAGGCACAATTGAATTGGTAAGATTAATACCATTCGGGCTGAAAATACAGATATCACCATAGTTTTGATAGGGGGCAGAGTCTTCAAAATTAAGCTTCTTGATAATATTGCCATTCAAGTAGATCTCCATACCATTACGCTGGCAGACCATCGCAATATGGAACCACTTGCCAATTGGTACATTAGGGATATCTACGTAGTTATTCCAGGTCTTGTAGGAGTTCATATAGACACGTAGGGTATTGGTCTCGTTCTTCATAAATACACCAGGACCCATCATAGGATAAATGGTGGCATTGCCTTTGTGGAAAATATGACGAAGACCTTCAGAAGAACCAAAGCTATTAGAATTGACATATAGGAAATAAGAATAGCTAAACTCAATACCTGTTAATTCATTGTCAGATATAAATACGGTTTTTGACAAGGGATTCTTTGGATCTTGGAAGATCGTCTTAGTACCTGGTGATGCATATGTTAGAGGGGCTAGTTCAATCCGGGAGGTGCCCAGGCGTCTATACATTTTATATAATGCCTCTGCGGCAAACATTAGCGCATAGAGCACAAAACACATAAGTACTCCCAAAAATAGCTGTGGCATTAATCCAGAACCCATTAAGGCATTCCCTGAAGGTTCTACTGCTACGTTGCTCATCTAAATAGAAAAGATATTCCGTCTAATCTAAAATCAAAAAACAGTAGTTCTTTGATTTTAAATTAAAATTAATGCGTCTATACTAGAATTTTGCTTTTGTCACTTTATCTTTTCATTTTGAGTGAAAACACTCTATCGGAGATAGGGGTTATTGGTTTAATGGGTTCCTCACGTGCCTTTCGTTGGACAGTTAAGCTTTGCTTACTGGCCATTCATCTTAGGATAATCAAAGCCAATATTAGATCTGGGATCAAAGAATGACTTAATAGTATCCCAGAAGCCCAATTGTTGTTCAGGGCCTGCCATATACACTTTATAAACTTCATCAGGATTCATGGCATAACCATAAGCAGTCAAGCTGCTTACATAACCACCAAAACCACCATACATCAAAGGCTTGATCTTGTAGCCAGAATCAACCTTGAAATAATCAGGTAGAGTACAAGAACGTGCCAACTTACCGTCCATATATACATCACACATACGTCCGCTGAGAACCAAAGTGACTAACACCCACTTCTGCATATCAATGTTTGGCAAATCACAGATAGCAGTGCCGGTATCAGGCGCACCAGCTGGCATTAATGTATTGTACATAGCATTCAGTGCGGAAGTTGGTATGTAGCCATTATTACCACTAGCGGCGGTAGTTAAACGACAGTTAAGCACATTGGTATAAGGGCTCAAACTGACAAGTAGGGTTTGGAATGTATCACCACCTAGTGCCAAAACATTCTTAGCATAACCGCGACGGTAGCTGTAGTCATTAATATACACCCACATACTTACAGAGTATTCACCGCCTTCATAGAGAGCAGGCAGAGAATTGACACCATAATCCGGGACAGTAATGTTTCGTGTATCAGCAGATATTGGTCCTCCAAACAACACGGTTGATGCTACAGTTGAAGGGCTGACCAAATATCTGTATAAGTAATATAGCGCAGCAATTAGCAAAACACCCGTAAGAGCTCGCACTACAGTGCTTGTCATGGGGTTTTGAGTGACAGCTTGTACTCCTTCCATTTCTATCTATTAGTTCTGTAAAATCAAAAATCATTGGCTTAAGAATATGGTGATTTCCAAGAGTTCAGACCCGTTGAAGGATAGTCAAAGTTTATACAAAATAGACCATCTGGACATCCAAACTTAGGGAATTGCAATCCACCTGTATAAGGGGCGCCAGTTGTGTCTGACAAAGCCTTTCGAGCATCAATAACCTCTGTAAGAGTATATCTACGAGGCGCAACTTGAGGATACATTAAAGATCCTCTGACACCTGATGAAGCGAATCCAGAAACAATTGGTGATGTCTGAATATTAGGATATCCTACACATGTCAATGATCCGACAATTAGATTGTCAAACATAACATCAAATCGTCGGCCTTCACGGAGAATGGCCACATGAACCCATTTCTGCATGGGTAAGCTTGGCAGATTTAAGTTTTCAAATGTACTACCATTTTTAGAGACAGTCTTTATTGATAGGCGACACGCCGGAACTCCAGATGCCGATGCTGTCGGGGGAATGATTTGAAGTGACCACACATTGGGCATTGCTATAATTTGACTATACCCCCAATCATATCCAACGTTGGAGTTATATCGTGCGGTGCGGTCCATAGCATTTATCTTAAAAAACCCGCAAAATGTTGCACCTTGACCCATTAAAAAGTTCTGTTTTGCTAAATCGGCAGTCATAATATATGTTTGTGTAGATAGATCAATAGTATCATTATTCATAACAGCAAGTTTGGGTGTTGGTTTGTAGAACGTATTGAATAATCCATATCCAATAAGTATTACTAAAAATACAATTATCGCTATGTAATAAGCGTTAATCATCTTCTACCGTATAATATCAAAATTAGAAAATCTATGTTTTCAAGCTGAACCTGTTGCGTTTTCAAATACAGCTTTGGTAGATTCAAAAATGTCTGTTGTATCCATTGAGCTTAGAGCCGATGCCTTGATTGATGAAGCAATTGAGCATGTTTGTGTATCACCAGGATTACTTGGTGTAAATGTTGCTAGTGGAGGAACTATATATTTTAACTCATTAGGTTGTAAAGTACGATTCCATACTTGGAGCTGTCTAGCTTGAATAATATCACCAACATCCGCAGGTGGTCCAATAAACATCGCACCACGTGTTTCAAGAGGATTCAAAAGAAGTGGCTTGGACTTGTAGAGGCGGCCATTTAAATATACATCTAAAGTATTAGCACCAACAACAACCGCAATACGGAAAGGCTGTCTTGATGGAGCATTTACAATTGTTACAGTTTCAACACTGGCATCTGTTGTCATAACACTCACATTTAGATCATTTGTAGATTTATCAAAATATACTGCCAAATTATAATTTCCATTAATTTGCGCTGCCAAAGTATCTGGATTTTTTACCTTGGGTGCCATAGGATCTAATACTTCAGTTCTACGTATCATTACAAGACGGAACTGATCATCGGCTAAATAACCAGTAGGGTTATTTAAATATATATCCAGCGTCAAAGAATAATTAAATGGTGAATCGCTAGCAGGACTATCAGCAGATGTAACTGGATTTGTATCTTTTAACCAAAACATTTTTGAATCATTGCGACCTGGCAATGGAATAAATCCACCTTGTCCAAGACGAACTTCAAAAATTGGTGTCACAAAGAAATGAACTAATGTTAAAAATGCGGTTAAAATAAATAAAAAGGAAAATGCTATAATTGCTATGCTCTTTCCAGACCATCCTCCTGTGGCCGGGCTGGCGAATGTAAGATTTGGTCCGATGTTTGTCGGTGCTGTGCCCATTTTTGCGGTATTTTGTTCAATTTGTTTTATTAAACTGTTGAGACCCGAGTTGGATTCTTTGGAACCACCTACGCCCATTTGCCTTACTCAGTAAAGAGATCTTTTGTTGTCTTGCTTTGCTTACGTGTGTGCTTGGGACCTTTCTTAATCCAACCTGAGTTAGTATTGAAGCCAATACGTTTGTAGTAAGCTTCTGATTCTTTCTTATCACATTCTTGTAGCTTTTCCCGATAGTAACATACGAATGAAATACGTGAGTACTTCTTGTCAGAACCCATTGTACCAGTTCCTAAGTCATGACCAAATGTCTTGGGGAGTTTTTCATTAAACTTTTTGTCGTCAGCAGTTTCATACATTTCAGTATTACAATGCCATTTATGAACATCCATAGCTAAGAAGTCGCCAGTGCGACAATTTACACCAACACCATATTGCGGAAATACAGTATATCCTCCATGGTAGTGACCTTGCTCAACAACAGATAGATTTCCAAATCCTTGAGGTAAATCACCAGCATCTTTATGAAGTGCTGTTCGGAAATTACGATTGACAGTTAGGGAAGAGAATATAGTTCCGGGAATTATGTATGCTGGTGTTGATTTAGCAATCTTTTCTTGTGCTTTGTAACGATCTGGCACAAGCTTTTTGAATTGATCATTAATTGCTTGAATAAAAGGGATACCTTGTTTATAGTATTTGAAATAGGTTTGTGTATAACTTGTAAGTCGGCACGGGAGTTTCATAAATGGTGTGCGTTCAAAATAGCCAAGTACAGAAGAAAAGACGTTATTATTAACTCTCATAGCAGACTTCTTTCCGTTCTGAATGTAGCGTGTGCTCCATCCTTTTATTTCTGTTGGTTTGCGTTTTTTCCAGTATGCGGAGTTAAGATTAATGGGACCCGCTGCTGCGCCACGGTTGCGGCTAGCCGCGGCGGTTTTGTGAAAAGCATCCCAGGCGAGTTTTGTCGTGGCTTCAGGGAAGACATTCTTGCGGAAACGAATAAGGAGTTCTTTTTTGCCATCAGGTAGATCTGCAAAAACATCCGCGTCGTGATCAATTAAAAGCTTAATATCCTTCTCATTAAAATATGTGCCTTCGCGTTTTTTAATTTCTTCATCTGTCATTAGCGGTTTAACATTATAGACTTTGACGCCTCTGGCACCACCTTCCATTACTTGTAAATGAGATATTAGTTCTTTGCTAAGAAATAGATAGCAGCACCAACACCAAGTGTTGCGACAACACCAATTGTAAGACCTGTAGCTAAGCTTTTGTACTCTAAAGATGCGAAATCACTAGGTGTTATAACAGGAGACCGCCCTCGTTCGCCAAGAGACTTGTAGAAAGCAATGCTTTGTGCTGCAGTAAAAGCGGGTTTCCCAAGATCTTTATTAACTCTATTATGAATATCAACTGTCCATTTAAAAAGAGATTGGCGGCTGTCTAAATGTGGTGTAAGCGGGACATCAGCCAAATGTTTTTGGTAATGAACTTTACATATTGGGCATGGAATCAGAATTTGGAAGCTCTCAAAGAACTCTTTAGCGGCTTTTTTGTCAGAATAAGAGGGTTTTTCGGGGAATCCCAAAGCAACGATATGCATTGTATGCCAAAAAAATGGTCCCCATGCGGCCGGAGGTAAATGCATCTTCTGTCTAAAGAAATCTGCCGTTTTCTACTAGTGGAAATGTCGGCACATCCGATGATTAAGAAACCTTATACATGTTCAAATTGCGGTTCTGTCGGGCACAGCCTACGTGTCTGCCAAGAGCCAATTATGTCATTTGGTATTATTGCCTTTAGAGTTGTTAATCAGAAAGCACATTTAGAATCAACTTTGTGCTCTGAGCGAGAAGATTATTTAGGGATGGCTCGTGCAGGTAAAATTCAGTTTTTGCTTATTAAGCGCAAGGATTCGCTTGCGTTTGTTGAGTTTGTTCGTGGAAAATATACACTGGAGGATCCAACATATTTACGTGTTCTTTTTGAGAACATGACAATTCGTGAGAGAAATTACTTACGTACATGTGACTTTGATACGCTATGGCAGAGTGTTTGGGGTGAAATTCCAACTAAGTCACATAAACATGATTATGAAAACTCGAAAACTAAATTTAGCCAGCTTCGTTCTGATAATACAATTACTATTGAAAGTTTGCTAGCTGAGACAAAATCTGCGCATTTAGAGCCAGAATGGGGATTTCCAAAAGGGCGACGCAACCCTGGCGAAGATGACATTCAGACAGCAGTACGTGAATGTTGGGAGGAAACTGGGCTGACACGCAATCAGCTTACAATTATTAAGAACTTGCGACCTCTTGAAGAGACATTTTTTGGATCAAATCGTGTTCATTACTGTCATAAATACTATATGGCATATTGTCGTTCTGATCAAGATGTAAGTTTAGATAATTCAAATCCTCATATGCGTCGTGAAATTGGCGATGTTGGTTGGTTTTCTCTTGAAGAGGCTCTTGAGCGAATTTGGCCAGAAAATGTTGAGAAGCGTGAGGTTTTACTTAGGGCACAGGCGCTTCTTCGTAATTTTATGCCAATTAATACACAATATTTCCAGAATCAACAATGTTGATAATGGCAAAGCTCCAAAGAGCTTTTCCAGAGTCAGCAGGGGCCCGATTAAAGAAATTTTATAGTAAGTCTTTAGAAGTATGGACAATAATCAATTTGATTTGGGTCCAGTGGAAAATGTTCCAAATAATAATGGTGCGGAGGGACAAGTAGGTTCTGTGTTAAACGAACAAGCACCTACTACTAACCAACAAGCACAGAGTGTTGGTGAAGCAAACAACCGACAAGTAGAGGAATTGGCTACAGTTCCAAAACCTGTTGCTGCTGTTTCACCACAAGAAAGTCAGCTACCAGTTGTTGCTGTACCTCCACCAGCGCTCAGCGCCAGTGCTGAAGAAGCAGCGCTCTCCAATACACTGATAGAAGAAGCAGGTGAAGATCTTGATGAGGAAGCAGCACCAGTAGCTGCTGGGCCTCCAGGTCCTGAGACCCGGCTAGAACAAGAGTTGCCAAATGTTGGATTATATCCTGATACGACGGATAATAAAGATGAATTTATCCGTCGTCTCCTTGAGAAACAGGAATTTGCTGAAAGTTATCAAGAGCCCCTTTTTGATCCAGATCAGCCAATTGATCCAACAACACTGGCCGAAGAAGATAGTGAGTTTGAACTAACACCCGTTCAGCGATTTATTTCTAATTTTTTGTCACCAGAAACACCCTACAGGTCAGTTCTCTTGTATCATGGCGTAGGTGTTGGTAAAACATGTGCTGCAGTGACAACGGCAGAAAGATTTTTAGCAACATTTCCACGCCAAAAGGTTTATATTGCAGCGCCACCACGTATTCAAAACGGATTTATGAACAATATTTTTGATGTAAGCAAGGTTGCTTTTGGTAATGAAGACCAACCAAATCATGCGTCCCAGTGCACAGGTGATACATATTTACGACTAACAAGTTCATTTTATATTCCTCAGGACAAAGCGTCATTGATTGAAAATCGTGTCAAGAAAGTTGTAAAAAAAAGATATGAGTTTTTTGGTTATGTTCAACTCAAGAAGCATATTCAATTTATTATGGATTCTGTGCCGGCTGGAATATCAGAGGAGCAACGTATTGTACAGCAAAATAAGCGTTTGAATCAAGAATTTTCTGGACGTTTGCTTATTATTGACGAAGCTCATAACCTAAATGACAAAGTGTCAGAAGATGAAAATGTAGATGTTGCTGGTGGTGCGCGCGAGCTCTCAGATCGCAGTGAAGGCAAAGAGCTGACACCTTATCTCATACGTGTCCTTAGTGTTGTTGAAGATATGAAACTGATGTTGATGACAGGTACGCCTATGTATAACGAGTTCAAGGAAATTTTATTCTTGCTGAATTTACTTCTTTTAAATGACAAAAAGAAGCCATTGGAAGAAGGTCAAATATTCAATCCTAATAAAGCTGATATTTTCAAGCCTGGTGGTATTGTAATGGAAGATGGTTCTGTTACACGTTCTGGTCGTGAGGTGTTAGGTGAAGTTGCTTCAAAGTATGTGAGTTTTATGCGTGGTGAGAATCCCAAATACTTTCCTTTACGTCTTCAACCCAATGAGCGACGTTATCCAAAAGTTACACAATACCCGCCTTATAATGTGACTGGTACAGCAAAAATAGTAAATGTTGGTGCTTTTACCCAAATGCTACCAATTGTACCCAGCGTACTAGAAGATGATGCTGCTGCTGTGATGAGAAATCTTCAGCGAATTGTACTCGCTAGTAAGGGAGCGAGTGCTATTAATACAGCGGCATTACTTCGTTATGGTAACATTGTGTATCCGCCAACCGAGGAAATTGATCCTGATGTAGCATCAAAAGAGCAACTATTAGGACGCGTAGGAGAAGAGGGGTTTCGGAATATATTTCAAGCACAAAAATCTGGTGCGCGGTATGTATTACATGATCCAGATTCTTCTGAGTGGCTGAGTACAGAGTATCTAGGTGCATACAGTCCTAAAATGAAAACAATAGGCGAGTCAGTTCTCTCAGCAGAAGGCGTCTGTTTTATCTTTTCGCAGTATGTAAAGGCCGGTGCTGTGCCCATGGCCATTGTGCTTGAGGCAAACGGCTACTCGCCTTTCGGCGATGCGCGGCCAATGCTTGGAAATGGCTGGCGTCATCCAGATGGACGTGTATGTGTTTGTGGTCTGCGGGAGAAGCGACATGTAGGTGTGGAGCATTCTTTTAATCCTGCGCGTTATGGATTGCTTACAGGTGAGACACCTGAAAGTATGTTCAAGCAAATTGTGGAGGCCTGTCAGCGACCTGATAATACTAGTGGTGAAGTGATCAAGGTTATTATTGGTTCTGAGATTGCAGGAGAGGGTATTGACTTGCGTTATATTCGTGAGAATCACTTGCTGGATTCTTGGTTTCACTTGAATAAGACGGAACAGGTCATTGGTCGTGCTATTCGTTTTAAGTCACATATGGCGCTGCCTTTTGAGAAGCGAAATACAACAATATTTTTACATGCGAATATGTATCCACCTTCGCCGCGAGCGCAAGAAACTGTTGATCTCTACGTGTATCGTATGGCATTTAAGAAAGCAAAAGAGGTTGGACAAGTAACACGTGTGCTAAAAAGCTACGCCATTGATTGTAATTTAAATCACAATATGGTTGTTTTCAAGGGTCTTCCACGTATAAATATAATTGATTCTCAACGAGAAGAGAGACGTGAAGTAAGTATTGATGATGTTGAGTTTAGTCCTCTTTGTGACTTCTTGGAGACGTGTGATTTTCAGTGTTTGCCTGAGGTTGAAATTAAACCAGGTGGTGCTGATGATAGTACATATACACATTTTGCTGCGCAATGGAGGAATGTTCAGTTGCGAGAAGTTGTAAGGAATTTATTTAAGAATCTGGAAGTGCCGTTTTTTGAAAAGAAGAGACTTTTGGCTTTGCCTGACTTTGCAAATATTCCACGTGCGGTATTAAATGATATTTTGAATCAAATTATTAATCGTAAAGAGTTTGTTGTTAAAAATAATGGACAGTCTGGTTATTTAATTTACAATAATGGATATATTGTATTTCAACCCAAGAAGCTATATGATAAAGGTATTCCATTAGCACTACGAACTGGTTATTATCCTGTAAAGCGTGACAGTTATGAGAGAGAAAGATTAATTGTTCCTGCAGCAGAAGGTATTGCGGAGGCTCCAGTCGCCGCAAAAGGATTAAGTATGGATCAAATTATGGCAGGTTTCAACGGTTTTACAGAATGGATTGAGGCTTTGCGTACAGATATTAATGCGCCTATGCCTTATGATTTGAAAGATGTATATTTATACAACTACACAGGTAAAGATATGCGAGAAGTTCTACTTTTCCAGCAAACAGGTGATGCTTGTCGCTTCTTTGTAAATCATATGACTGGGCTACTAGAAGATGAACAGGCCGAACATGTATGGACTGCTTTTAGTGAATATATCTTTGATGAATGGTTTAGAGAAGAAGATAAAGCTAAATTTATTCAATCTAGTGGCTTCCCTATTGATGAAAATCTAGTGAAAGAACATTTACTACATGTAGATGATGATATCTTATACAGATATGTTGATGTTAGCTCGGGCAAACTAAATTACATTTGTGCGGATGGTGTTCCGTGTGATCCTTCACTAGTATCAGCCTTGAAAACACAACAAGATCCTCTGACAAATAAGGAGGGAAAGATTGAAGTATCGGAAGAAACGACAGGTAAGCTATATGGATTCTTGACTTGGAATAAAGTGGGTAAGATGACATTTAAGACAAATACACCACCAAAGATACCTAATAAGTTTGATAAAAAAGGTACTGAGTGTGGTGGAATTACAACAACATCAACGCATAAAAGTAATATAATACTTTTGGGTAAAGTTTTAAAAGAAACATTTGATACCGATTTAGGATTTAACCAATATGGGGTACTACAAGAAGATCCAGAACTTGTTAAAAATCCAAATAGAATATGTGCGATTTTTGATTTGCTTCTGCGATGGATGGATAAGATGGAGGTACAAGAAAAGCGTTGGTTTTATCGTTCTGTAAGTGCGTATTTGACAGGACAGCGTGGATTGAAGTCTGGATTGGGCGATGCGGCGAAGTTGGTACGTGATGAGGGTGCTGGCGCACCAAAGGCGGTTCGCGGAAAGAAGAAAATTATTGTTGGTAAGGGCAAGGCCTAAATTTGAAAACCCACGTCCGTTTAGTTAAGCTGTACCATGGAGTCTGAAGCCTTCTTTGAACAGCGCGTGAGCATTACTGCTCAAGATCAAAACCAGATCGGCAAGATTACTGATCAAGGTGAAAAGATCACTATTGACAAAATCCTACTTGACAAAATCCGTCATGAGCTTGAGAGTAAATGCTCCAAACATGGATTTGTCCTGAAGGACTCTATTGAGATCCTTGCCCGGTCACTCGGACGAGTAGAGAATGGTCGCTTCACCGGCGCATTTGTCTATAATGTCCAAGCGAAGGGGCGTGTTCTGACACCTGTTGATGGTTATGTCGTGGAAGGCACTGTTCTGAAGAAGAACAAGATGGGTATGTATGTATTCCATCGTGATGCTTTCCGTATTATGGTACCACGTGATCTACATTTGAACCGTCAAGACTACGAAGATGTACAAGTAGGTGCTACTGTGAAGGTTGAGCTAAAGAAATCCCGATTCCAGATGAAGGACCCTTTTATTGTGAGTGTGGGTCTTCTGCGAACTCCCGAGACGCCTGTTGGCCAAGCGGAGGCAGCAATGGCAGAGGCACCTTCTCTAGAGGAAGAGGAAGAGGTTGAAGAAGGTGCTGGCGAATCAAAACTGCCGTTCTAAGTGCGCAAAAGTGAAACTACTTAAGATGATAATACCAACTAAATGGACCAAGAAGAACGGAGGAGATTTGCCGAAGGGCTGCCTTTGTTGTCAAAGCCAGAATATGAACACATGTTCCGGATTTTAAAAAACGAGGGTGCTGAATTTACAGAAAATTCAAACGGTATTTTTTTCAACATCTGGGATTTACCTGAGAATGTTTTTCAACAATTGAATGAATATATGCGATATTGTATGCTAGTTCGTCAAGAAGATGAAGCACGCAATAAGGAGCTTGAAAGCCTTAAAAAAGAGAAGGGCTAAAGATTTACCGACATGTAAAGGTAAGAAGATGGGTGTGCAGGCCGATTTTATCAAGCAGCTAGGCGCCTCAGTAAAAGCTGTACCAGAATTAATTAAATATAAGTTCGGGTCTGTAGTTGATATACAGAGACGCGGACTTTCAATTGAGCCTACAAGGGCTAAATCAGAAGAGCCTGTAACCGCTCCTATTCAGAGCCAGGTGAAGCCCAAGGAGAAGTTTTTGGATATTGGTTTGGAGGGAATTGATTGGAAGAAAATGCATGATTGGTTTCATGCTGTGCTTCGGCTGGAGAATCCAATTGTAGAACTAATGACATATGACCAGTATGTAGGGTTTCGTAATGAGTGGTTCTCTAAAGAGATTGAGTTTCTAGGCACAGCGGGTGCAAAGGGAACGCCATTTCAGCGTGCGCGCAATGATATCCGAGCAGCATTCAATAATTACCAGATTCAATCTGCGCGTGATGCCAATTACGGTGGTCTGAAAACACATGATGAGAATAAGATTGATTCAAATGAAACAATGATTCTGCTACGTTTTGTATGTTGGCACAAAGATATTCAGTGTTTATGGTTGGAAGATGATAGAACCGTACGGCCTTTCCCACAAGATGTTCGCATGTGGTCCAAAGAAAAGACAACTTTTTTCTGGGATCGCAAGCGACGTGCGATGGGCATGCTTCCGGGTCAGGACGTAGAGTGGCTCGGCACGTGGCTTTCAAGTTGGGAGCTAGATGGCAAGGAGTTCTACTTTCCATCTGCTGACGGTAAGAAGAGCGAACTTCTTGATGCGGTCCGCAAACTAGCGAGTTACAAAGAGGATCATGAAAAGATGAAGAAAGACGAGCTCGCAGTTGTGCTGGGGCGTGCCGAGGTAATTGGGCTCTTTACATCGTGGATGACTTAGATGGACCAATAAATTTGCTTTTGCGTGCTGACAAGTAGGTGGTGTATAAAGGTTTAATCACGTCTTCAAAGTAGAATGGAACTTCTTAACGTAGAAGCTGAGAAGCTCAGAACTCTTGTTCATGATTGGTTTTCCCATCCTGAACAAGAGCTTGAGGCAACATTTGGTCACCGAGGCCAAGTGAGCCTATCAGAGTTCCTGCGGATCTCTCAGCGCTTGCGCTCTAAGGGATATCGCGCGGAACCTCAGGAGGATAAATTGAATATTATTCTTCCTGAGCATATTCGTTTTACTCTAACCGGCCTTGGCGAGATCCAGCAATATTGTCGTGATAACCGCATTGCGGACAAAGACTTTAAGGCTATGATTAAGGATCGCACTGCGGTCGAGGCTAATCTTGATCTAGAAGAGTACAATACGCGAATTAAGACACGTAGAGAATTGGAGCTGGATGAAGAAGATCCAAATGTGAAGGAGGTACTTAGTCGCTGGGCTCTGGCTAATAAGGCATTCCGTCTGATTCGTCGCTGGACCTATTTCGGCAAGGGCTTTCGCATTGACATGTCTATGGTTCGCTCTACAAGTCAGGATATTCGCAGGTCGTATCGCTGGGTGAAGAACTTTGAGGATGAGCGTGTAACAAAGATGGCACCAATTTACGAAGTTGAGGTGGAGCTATTGCGTGATCAGATTGAAAGCGAAGAGCAGGCTGTGAAAATTCTTATTGGTGGTTGTGGTGAGATTTTACGCGGTATGCAGAATCATACTCTGCTAATTCGTAAGTCGCGTTTGACACGTGTGCTTGATGGATATAAGACACTTGTCGGGACTGATCGCTTCCGTGGTGTGGCACCTGTAACACTTGAGGTAATGAATATGACAGCTGAACTTGATCCAACTGTGCCAAATATTCGTAATGGCTATAATGTGACAGATAAGGCGGATGGTTTGCGTGTGCTTGGATACGTAGATTCTCAGGGAGAGCTCTTCATGATTGACATGGGTATGAATGTATATCGTACTGGTCTTATGCGACCTGAGTTGGCGCGTTCGCTGGTTGATGGTGAGTGGGTGACACGTGACAAGGAGAAGAAGCCAATTCAGCTTCTGCTACTCTTTGATATTTATCACAAGCCAGGTGGTGATAATGTTTCTCAGCTACCATTCTTTGAGATTCAGGAGACAGGTGCAGGAACAGCCGCTGGCTCGCCTGTGACTAAGCAGCGTGTTGGCCGTTATGTAGAACTTAACAACTGGATCCGTGGTTGGTCTGATGGCGAGGGACCGAAGGTAATTGCGGGCGGTGTTGGTCCTCGTACAAAACTGAATGTCAGTATGAAGGAGTTCAAGCTCGGAAATGTAGGCGATGCGTCCATCTTTGCTGCGGCTGGACAGATTTTGGATAAGAATCCCCTATATCACACAGATGGTCTAATCTTTACTTCTAATAAGGATCCTCTACCAGAAGCTGGTGCCGCTTTTAAGAGCCAGTTCAAGTGGAAGCCTGCTGAGGAGAACACAGTAGATTTCCTCGTAATTGCGGAGAAAGATACTGTTAATATTAATAGTGATAAGATCACTGCTGGTGTTAAGAAGGACTCTGGTGAAACGGTTCGTCATAAAACACTGCGTTTGTACGTTGGTTCTAAGAAAGATCCTCTTTTGGAGAATCCTCGTGAGGCCATTCTTGGAGAACTTTCTGGTGCGACCGAAGGCGCCGGCGCAGGTAAGCCCAAGCCAAAGGCGCAGTACAAGCCTGTACTCTTTGCGCCCCGCGATTTCCCAGACACCATGGCCAACTACATGTATGTACCCACAGAGCCTGCTGAGCCAGGTTCCACTGAAGAATATGTTCTATCAGAAGCACAGGAACCAATTACAGATCGTTGTATCGTAGAGTGCCGTTATGATCCGCAAGAGCCAGCTGGTTGGCGCTGGAAGCCAATGCGTATTCGCCATGATAAGACGGAGCGTTTCCAACGAGGAATTATTCAGCGAACACTAAATGCCGACATGACAGCAGAGAGTGTATGGAACTCCATTCATAATCCAGTGACTCTCTCCATGATTCGTAGTGGAGCAGAGGAGCCATCTGCTGATGATTACAAGCCGGCCGCAACAACGGAAGGTACAGAAGCAGAAGTTGCGCGTAAATACTACGATCGCAAGCTCACTGAGAAAGATGATAAGCTAACACGTCCTTTGCGCGATTTCCACAATCGCTACGTCAAAGAAGACATTATTTACAAGTCAGTACTAGCAGGCGCAGCTCAGGGGCAAGGGCGGTTGATTGATGTTGCTTGTGGTAAGGCGGGTGACTTGCAGAAGTGGCGACGTGCGAAGGCAACATTTGTTCTTGGTATTGACTCAGCAGGTGATAATATTACAAATAAGGCCGATGGCGCATATCGTCGTTATCTTGATACACTGACACGTAGTGAGCGAGCTCGTGAAGTGGTGCCTCCGATGGTGTTTGTGATTGGTGACAGCTCTCGTCCATGGGCTACTGGTGATGCGGGAGCAAATCCACAGGAGCGTGATATTCTGCGTGCGGTGTTTGACAAATACAGGCCAGAGGGTGTGCTGCCGCCTTTTATTGAGAAAAAGGGCTTGCGTGAGTTGGCAGGTGGTGCGAATGCGACGGTATGTATGTTTGCGCTTCACTACTTCTTTGAGAATGAACAGAAGCTTGACGGTTTGCTAAGAAACATTTCAGAAAACACGCCAATTGGTGGAATGTTTGCTGGGTGCTGCTTTGATGGTGAGGCTGTTCATCAACTTCTGAAGGATGTTCCAATGGATGGAACTAAGTCGGGTATTCATGAGGATACAACACTCTGGACAATCACTAAGAAGTATAGTCACGAGGCTCTGCCTGTTGCTGGTGAGGAAGCATTTGGCAATGCGATTGATGTAGAGTTTGTAACTCTTGGTGAGGATAAGAAGCGTGAGTTCCTAGTACCTTATCCAACTTTACTAGCAAAGATGCGTGCGATTGGGTTTGAGGAGCTTGGTGCTGCGGAGCTCAAGAAGCTGAAGCTACAAAAATCAACAAATCTATTTGAGGCGAGTCATCGTATGGCGTCTGAGCGTGGAAAAAAGTATCCAATGGTGCCTGCGGTTGAGCAGTTCTCATTCTTAAATCGTTGGTTTATCTTTGTGCGTCGTAGTTCAGGTCGGGCCGAGCAGGCAGCAGTTGCGGCTGCGGTGGTAGAGGGTGCTGGTAATGCGGCGGCGGCTGTAGTCGGACAAGTAGAGCCTTCAGCGGCTGCGGCAGCGGCTTCAGGAGAAGAAGGTCGCATGATGAGGATGGGTGAAGCGCTGCCAGCACCACCATCTGGATCACTTGCGGAGGCACTGGAAACTGCTGGTGGTGCAGAAGCCGAAGCGGCTGGTGCCGCTGTAAGTCAAGAGCGCACAATTCCAGCAGAGGGTACAGCACGAAAATATGCCGCAACACAGGTCTTTATTGTCAGCCAGGATGCTGCTGAAGGTGACTTGAAGAAGATGGAAATTGGTCCATTCCCTGGGAGGTATCTTCATACGTCGCGCTTATTTAATATTCCTGATCAAGAAGATCCCACTATTACATATCCTAGTGTGGAGCATTTCTTGGCTGCTATGAAATATAAGAAAGCGACAAATAAGCAGGCACGTGCTGTTCAGCTATTTAGCAATGATGGCAAGATTCATCGTGAGGCTAATGAAGCTCGCCTAACAAAGCAATATGCTCTTGGTCGTGAGCTAAATGCCAAGGAAGATTATGCAATGATGAAAGCAGAGTCAGAGAAAGTACGTGATGCTGTTATGCCTAGTGGATTCAAGGCTGAAGGTGCGACCTTTGACGAAGGTGCTTGGGTACGTGAGAAGGATCGCGCACTTGAGTATGCGCTAGCCTACCGTTACAAGCATGATGCAAAATTCAGAAAGGGTGTTGATGCTCTAAAGGCAAAGGGTATTTACATTATCAATTTCATGAAGACAGCAGCAAATGAGCTTGGCGGATTCATGGACCCTGCAACTGGCTTTATCAAGGGCGGAAATAAAGTTGGTCGTTTCATTATGCGAATTGCTGGCTATCCACCAGAGTTCTATTCCTAAGCGTGAGGCGAAGCCTTAGTAGCTTCATAAGCGTGAGGCGAAGCCTTAGTAGCTTCATAAGCGTGAGGCGAAGCCTTAGTAGCTTCATAATCCATGTGACTAGTAGAAGATGGGTCCAACGGCGACATATGTTATGGGCGAAGATAAAGATACACAATACAAACTTGCTTTTTTATACAAGCTTTGTATTGTTTTACTAATTGTCGGTGCGCTTAATTGGCTCTTTACAGGTGTCCTTGGGGTCAATTTTGTAAAGCTAATTTTTGGTGAGGGTTGGATGGCAAAGACTGTGTATGTTCTTGTTGGCCTTGCTGCTCTCTATGTAATGTTTGATCGTAATACTTACTTGCCTTTCTTGGGACCAATGGTTGCTCCTTGTGCGGGACTTGTAGATCGTGTTCCTCCCGGTGCTAATGCTTCTGTTGAGGTTCATGTCAAGCCTGGAGCAAAGGTGTTATACTGGGCCGCCGAGCAACCAAATGGTGATGCTCTAATGTCCGTGAATACTTGGAAAGAGGCATATGGAGAGTACAGCAACACAGGTGTTACAACTGCTGACTATCAGGGTAAAGCAGTGCTGCGCGTACGTCGCCCACAGCCATATCGCGTACCTATCCGAGGACATTTGAAGAGCCACGTTCATTATCGTGAATGTGGTATTTCAGGGTGGATGGGACAAGTAGAGACTGTATTTTTACCAGCTCCACCTGTGAAAGAAAGCGACCTTCAGGAGGGATTTGAGAATGCTATGTATTCACCTGTACTTCAAGAAGGATTTGCTGGAACAAATGCTATGATGGTTGAATTAGCAGGTTCTTTCTAAATGCGAGACCAGCCCATTATATAAGCACTTGGACCAACTGATGGACCAGATAACGAATGAGCAGTTTCATCATCATAGAGATACCATTTACCACCTTCGGTGACTAGATGTTTAACTTGCGCAACGTAATGTCCGCCGAAGGCTGAGCCATGATGATCAATTATGCCGAGAAGTTTATAAGGTTTATTAGCTTCTGCGCAGCTCTCAGTTACAAAACTTTCAAGTAGAAGAGTTTCATTTTCAACTGTAACCTGCCGATGATCTTTCCTACCAGTCCCTTCAAACCGTCTAATAACAGTAAAAAGATATGGTGGTAGAGAATTAATTTTGTAAATCACAGAAGCCTTGTGTCGTCCATTACATTTATCGCAACTGTATTCATCAATTTCCTCACTGTTAAATTCCTGCTCAAGAGCCTTCTCAAGAGAGACCGTTGGTGTTTGTGGGCTGACTTTTAGAGTGTTAAATACTTCATAAGTTTTGCTCTCATGAGAGCAGTTTGAACATTTTACTGACTTGGCGAGTTGTCCGAAAAATTTACTGACAACGGGACTGAAATCCTTAGCAAAGGCAGCATGCCAGGCTTTTGTAGCAGCATCAGCGTCTTCTGGAGCAGAAGGAAGAGCCTTACCAACCGCCGTTTGAAATCTGTCAAGTAGAAAAACAAGATATTCATGCGCGTCATTTGGCATACGTGTAGCAAATTGATCATATGGGGTGTTCTGGACAGCTTCATTTATAGCTGCGAGGAAGCCTGCTGGGCGACAGTAAGCTGGCCGATGACCTGACCAAAGGCTATTGAGAAGATCTCTATAACCTAGCCAAACCTTTGCCTCTTTTGTATCTGGTTTTGTAGGATCAGATTCAGGTGAAAGACAGAAGGCACTGAGAGCTGGGAAGGCTTTAAGCAGTTGAATTGTGGCATTAGCATAGCAGGTATTGCCCATGTTGAGGATACCCACCACGCCTTTTTCATCGGGCTGTGCTGAATTGCTCATTTTATAAGTCTTAGCTTTGAGTGTTTAGACTCGGCCTAAGGATTTTTAGCTACTGACAAGTAAGAGTGTGAGAATGCCTCGGTACGAAGAATACTATGGCTATCCTTTTCTGGATGAACTCCATAATTTTTTTCCTGATTTCCTTTACAACAATGGGCGTTTCAATTCAGTGCGAGACGTGTTTGGTTATCTAAATCAACAGATGAATCAGCATTTTAATTTATATGCGGCAGGACATAGACTTCAGCAGCGGCCGCAGCCGAGGGCAGCAGCTGCTCCGCAGTCAGTTCCATATTTTGATGACATGAACTATATTGACAATCGTAATAATCAGAACAATATTAATAATATTAATAATTCTTATTATAATACGCCTGCGCCATCGGGTGCGGCTGCGCCACACCGTATTGCGCCTGGTGTGAGTGTTGTTCAGGAGAGGCGACGCGCAGCTGCGCCAGCAGTTGATTTATATTCAACAGAGTTTGTAATACGTGAAGGTGGCGGGCTAGGCACTGGTGATATTGCTGGTCTTGCGGGCCTTGCTTCTCTACTTGTTCCTGGCGTTCAGCCGCGTAATTTGCTTGATATATTTAATCAGATTCCTGGATTTAGCGATCCAGTTGTTGTGCGACCTTCAGCAAATGAAATTGCGGCTGCGACTTCTGTTCAGACACAAGGGCAAGCACAAGGTGAAGTTTGTCCAATCTGCCAAGATGATATTATTGCTGGTTGTCAGACTCGTAAAATTAACCATTGTGATCATAAATTTCATAAGGGTTGTATTGATACATGGTTTGCGCAAAATGTTCATTGTCCAGTATGTCGGCATGATATTCGTAGCGCACCTGCTCAGAGTCAGAGTAATGAAAGACAAGTAGATGATGAGACGGATGACGATGGAGGAGAAGATGAGAATGAGAATATTGTTGATTAATGTGCGTGTGTGCAATAAAAAAGAGCCAAAATACTTTGCGGTATTTTGGCTCTTTTTTGTTTTATATTTTAATTTATTTATATTTTAATTTATTTTAGCAGCCATGCGTGCGTGCGGAGTTTAGAGATAGGTATTCACAACCTTGGGATCAGGGAGCTCTGAAATGGTTGTAGAGTAATACTGCTCAATATCCTGCATAGCCTTCACCTCTTCGCCCTCTAGGAGGAGATTGATAGCACAGCCCTTGCGACCAAAGCGACCAGAACGACCAATGCGATGAATATAGTTCTCGCGCTGGACAGGTAGCTCAAAGTTAATAACTAGAGAAACCTGCTGTACATCAATACCGCGAGCAAGTAGATCGGTAGAAATTAGCACACGCTGATGGCCCTTGCGGAAATTAGACATGCGCTCCTTGCGTTCATTTACATCCATCTCACCATGGATGAAAGATAGTGAGAAACCAGCATCAGACATTTTCTGTGCGAGGTACTCGGCCTTCTGGCGCTTATTCACATAGATAATTGCCTGTGAGATTGTGAGACGGTTATAAAGATCAAGCAGAATCTCAAACTTGTGCTCTTCACGAGGGACGCAAACAACGAACTGCTTGATGCCCTCAAGCGTTACATTATCAGGAGGAAGAAGGATGCGCACAGGGTTCTGGAGGAATTTATCAGCTACCTCAACAACCTCTGGAGCCATGGTTGCAGAGAAGAATGCGAGACGCACATCCTTGGGGAACTGGAACTCCATGATACAGAGAACTTGCTCACGAAAACGGTCCTCAAGCATCTGATCAGCTTCATCCATGATGATTACGCGCATATTGCGGCGATCAAACGCATTACGGCGCATCAGATCAAAGATACGGCCAGGGGTGCCAACGATGAACTGTGCGCCACGCTCAAGAGCACGCAGATCCTCTGAGATTGGAGAACCGCCAGTAGCAGAATGTACAGTGATGTTCATGTACTGACTAAGAGCTACTGCCACAGAATGTATCTGTTGCGATAGCTCACGTGTGGGTGCAAGGACAAGTACCTGGGGCGCCTTAATGGTAGGATCAATTCGCGCAAGCGAACCAATACAGAATGTACCAGTCTTACCGGTACCAGACTGTGCTTGCGCAAGAAGATCATTGCCCTCTACCATAGGAACAATGGCCTTCTGTTGAATTACGGAAGGCTTATCAAAACCATTGGCATAGATACCACGGAGAAGATTTTCAGGCAGGTTCATGAGATCAAAGGTCGCATACTCCTTGATATCAGGAGTGGCCTCAATGGTGGGGGGAGAATCAACGCGAGACATTTCAGAAAACGGGATGGGCATAGTATGAGTGAATGTGGCGCGCAAATTTTAGGCCTGGTGCGAAGCATCAGACCGATTAATACAAACCTTGGCTCTGCCAGCTAAAATTTGCGACGATCAAAGGGCTTGAAGGCTATCACACGACATATTAGAGAATGGCCGACACAGAAGATGTTCAAGCTGGTGAGTTTGCGGGCGAGGAGGAGTTTGATGCCTTTGCGAATGAGGAATTTGAGACCCTTCTGGAGACACCTGGTGACGCGGAAGCAGCAACTTCTGTAATGAAGCGCGAGACTGCCGCAAAGATCTTCAAACAGCATCCCGAGTGTATAATTGACTATCAGGAAACAGTTTATCCAGCAGTTCCTCTTGCGAGTGTTCCACCTGTGAATGACGACAAGCACACAACGTATCCATTCTTGACTAAGTTTGAGAAAACCAAGATTCTTGGATTTCGCATGAACCAACTTTCTCAGGGAGCGCGGCCATTTATTGTTGTGCCCGAACATGTAAAGGATATTCGTGAAATTGCTCGTTTAGAGCTTGAGCAAAAGCGTCTGCCATTTATTGTAAAGCGCCCTCTGCCAGATGGTACATATGAGTATTGGCGTCTGCAAGATCTTCTTCAGCTGGATTAAGTGGGTCTAGCGCTGGAGAATGTAACACCTGTATTTGTCACTGTCTTACCTGTGCCACTTGAATCTGTATTAAGAGTTCCTGATGTAGTAGCATTTAGAAGTAGAACAGAGTTTGCTACAGCAGCACGTGGTGTTTGTGGCACACAAAATCTAGATGTGTAGAGGGCTGTTCCTTTAACAATATGAAAGTTTGTTAATAAGCCTTGATAAGAAGCATTTGCTGTTCTTGAACCTTCATTTCCTATTGTTAGAGGACTTACAGTATCATTAAAATTGTAAGATGATGTTATAGTAGATCCCAACTGAACACCATTTCTAAAAACACGTACAGATGTACCTGAACGTGTAATAGCAAAATGTGTCCATACGCCAGTTACAGAAACAGGAGCAGAGAATCTCCAGCCATTGTCAATCCATAAATAAAATGTACCGCTTTCAATACTTACAGCAATTGTAGTATTGCTATTTGTTAGCGATCCCATAGAAAATATACGTGGCCATGATTGAGAGCCACTATTATTCATATACCATTCAATTGTGAAATCACCTGTACCAAAACGAAAATCTGCTGAATTGGCAACTGACAAGTAGGAGCTGGTGGTTCCTGCGAAGCTCATAGAGCCTCCAGTATTATTATTTGGAGGACATCCTTTTGTACGCCCTGCTTGCCGACCAATTGAAGAAATCATGGATCGCGGCATCTTATTAGGCAGTCACATTAAAAAAAACGAATACGTTTTTTTGGTTCAAGAAACAGATCTTGATCGGGCTGGACATCAAATAAATCATGGAACTCTTGGAAGTGCTGGACAATGTAATTTACGCGTGTCCATGCTGGCGGATGTTCATCAATATAAACTTTGCGTAAAGCCTGCCTTGGCCGCATTTTTATTCTCCAAGAGTAAGCATAGGATATGAAAAAGAGTCTTATCTCTTTTTCAGTTTCTTCTGCGCTAGCGCCGCGCGCCAAAAGTTCTTTTTGGAGAGCATGTAGCGCAATACCCAGCCCACCCAAATCAGCAATAGCTTCAGAAATTATATATGGAGCATCTAAAGGCTCACCTTGTTCTTTGAGACGATCAAAAATCTTAATAAGAGCATCAGCACGGCGATCATATTCTTTTTTGTCTTGTGAAGAGTACCATTCTTCTTTTTTGCCTTTCTCATCAACAAGCATACCATCACGATCAAACGCATGTGTAATTTCATGACCAACTGTTGCACCGAGGCCACCATAATTCCAACCAATTGACCCACCTTGAATATAAAATGGATCTTCTAAAATAGCTGCTGGGAAGATAATACGATTCATATTCTCAGAATAGTGCGCATTAACATGAAAAACTGGCTTTGTCCAGACAAGACGTAGAGCAGGATCTGCTATTCTATCTGCTTTAGCTTTATAACTTGAATAATTCAAAGCATAAATATTCTCAAGCAGATGTTCGGGTGATAACTCAGGAAACACGTAGTGGTAACTACCTTCAGGGTAGCCGATGCCAACGCCCATGGCCCTGACTTTGCGTTTGGCATGCTCACGTGTTGTTATACTCATCCAATTAGCAGAGTCTATTTGCTCTACAGCAGAATTCAAAAGTGATCTGAAAAATGGTTTCAGAGATTCTTTGCGTGTTTTAGAGAAACATTTTTCTCTATACAAGTCATTTAATGGAATAGGCGCATAGACTTTTGCGATAGTTAGGAATAAATCATTGCCAGTTTTTCTCTTAGGGAGAGCTGAAATTTCTCTTTCAAAGAGCTGATGCCATCGTTCAGACATTTCGGGTGTTGTGAATTGGACACCGTGGTTCAACACAAGTAGGGTGAGCCAGTTTTTCCAGGTTGGAAGGTCGAGTTTTTTTAGATAATGACAAAACACTCTGATGAGAGCGCGCGAACGTAATATAATTTTTTTATGACGCCACTCTGCGTAAGAATATAAACCAACCCCTTCAAAGAACGCCTTCCATGGAAAACACGGCAACAAGCTTTCCAACTCTTCAACCGAGTAAAGATAGCGCTTTTTATTGCGCTCTTTTGTAATCGCCTTGCGACATTCATTATTAAAATATCGTTCAATCATCGGAATATCACTTAAGTTCCCTGGAAGACGCCAAATGCGCTCAAGATCATCAATATACTCTTTGTAAAGCTTCCAAAAATGAGAAGTACCATATTCAGAATTATTATAAAACTCAGAATCACCGAGTGAAAGATCACCAAGAAAAAATGACCAGAATACTTTTCGGGTATTTATAAGATCTTCTGAATCAAGAAAAAAAAGCATTGATGGCATACCCAGCGCATTAAATCTTCCAATATATTTTACAACCTCTTCTTTTGATCGCAAACATTGAATTTGGGAAACTTGTTGTTGAAGAGAAGCTAAATTATTTGCACTATGAGGAAAATTTTTAACAGACTCACGTAAGCAAAGTAAAAGATTATCACGTTTCTCTTTCTCAGAAAGCCTTCCTTTATGATATTTCAGACTATTAATACTTTCTAGAAGACATTCATCTGCAATATCCTGCATATCTTGGCTTACTCCAGTGGTATGTTGAGTTGGCTTCAAATGTGAGCGATCCTCCCAAATACCATTGACATATTTATAAAAATTATTTCCTGGGCGAACTGTTTTCATTAGGTGCAGTTCTGGATGATGATGCTTGTGTTTTTTCTTTGTTCTCATCCCTACATGTCCTGTAGAACTTGTTATTAAGCGATGATGAACGTTTATTTGACTTCATGACATTCAGAAGTATCATTTCTCTGTCATAAAGATTTGATGTCGTAACCGGGAGAGCAAGCATCATTACTTTTTACTAAGATATTTACTGACGCCACTCATTATTACAGACCAGACACTTAATAAATGTCGTCATGGGCTCATCAGCAGAACGTGTCTGAAGCTGATAGTAGGAACATTGCTTCTGCCCGCAGCGGCGGCACTTGAAACGATCGGTCGCAATGCGGCGATCACCTGCGAGTTCCTTCTCTTCACGAATACGCTGTTTTTCACGCAGATCATGCCAGCCTTCAGGATTTAGAGCATAATGATTACACTGTGGAAGCATTGGTAGAGTAAGTTCTCCTGATAGAATCTTCTCCTTGACACTTTGTAATGTTGTCAGATGAATATAATTAGTACGTACGTAGATCAAATAATACTCACAGAAGGTCAGATTGCGCCAGTGAGCAATTACTCCGCGCTTAGCAGCTTCTTTAAGTGTCATTAAGTAAATCTCGCGCTCCATTGATTCAATCTCTTCATGCTTAGCCGACAAGTATTGAATGGATTGGAATCGTTTAATTGCCATCTTGCGAAGTGGATTCAGCTCATCAACGTCTTCTGGAGTCAGGGCAACTTCATTCTTACCAAGACTAAATCCTTGCTTGGAAGACGGCTTCTTTGCTTTTGCGCGGGCTGCAACTTTTGGCTCTGGTTCAGGTTCAACTTCGGGTTCAGCCTCTTCTTCACCTTCTGACGCACTGTCAGATGCCTCACCTTCAGAATCGGATTCAAAGTCATCCTCCACCGCCTCCTCTTCTTGCTCGCCTTCTGTACTTGCGTCCTCATCTTCCTCTTCCTCTTCAGAACCTAGATCATCAAAGCCACCAAATGCTCTGTTGTAAAACTCGTGATACTCTTCAATAGTAATTGGCTGAATCTGACCATCTTTCACAGCAATTAAGACAATATCGCCAAACAGTAAGACTTTATCATAAGGAGGCGGAAGCTCATGCTTGTTCTCTTGACCGGCCTTGCCTTCTTTGTATCCGAAAAGCTGGAGCTGTTGATCTTTTGCGGTGTAGGTACCAATCTGTGTTGGAGCAGCTTTACGTCTATAGTACTTCTGAATAGATTCTAGTGAAGGAATCTTCTCATTAGCTCCTAGTGTGATTTTTCCAGATTTCACATCACCAGATGATGTAAGAATAAGTGCGTGTGCATAAGAAGGCATTTTCTTAGGTTGGTATTGTTGCCTGCGCTTAAATGCCGTTGTCAAATTTATGGTAGTTGGCTCCACACGAATGCGTATTCATACTTATTCACCTACTGGTGATTCCCAAAGGGATACACCTCAAATCACAAAAAGAATTAAATATAAGATTTATGATTTTGGAGATATGTGTATTATTGCTTACTCTTCCTCACATGTAGAGTGTTATCGGTTTATTGATAGATTAGCAAGTGATTCAGGTTTTGTTGAGATTCTTGAAAAGATGCCTGTTGGCTATACACCTCCACATAGTGCGATTTGCTCAGTAGTAGATGTTGCTTTAACTAAAGACCCAAATACATTTATTTATGGTAACTATGTTTTGAAAGTGTCAGAACAGGAAGCACCTTCTCCTCGGGAGCCTACAAACGTCTTTGAGCAGATGTCTTCGCCGCGTTTTCCAAAGAATCCAAAACATACAAATCAATTCAAACGGAAACCTCTAGCGGATGCTCCGCAAATACGAGCAACTACAAGTATCCCTCTTGTGATGCCACAGCCAATACAAAATGAAGAAACCCCACAGAAAAAAATTCGCACTCGACTTCCGATGATGTCTATTCCTTTAATGATGCCTGCGGGAATGGAATGATTTGTTTTTCAATGCGAATTTCAGGATGAATACATTTGCTGGTTTAGCAATTCTAGCAATAATTTTTATAGCGTACCTGGGTGTTGTTTATTGGAAAAGTAAGAAATCCGTTGTTTTTGCTACTGAAAAAGAGGGGTTTGTTGTTCAGACTCCGGCTCGGATAACAGAAGAATATGAGCCAACAGTACCTGGTGGGCCATCAACCCCATCTGAGGCACCTCCCTTGCGCGAAGTGATTTACCAACCCGAAGAAGGTCCTCGTGATCCAAGTGCGGAGCATTATGAGTCATCTGATATGCCTGAACGTCTCCGTCATCCAGAGCGTTCTTTCCGCCCAGCTCCTGGAAATACTGAGACAGACATGGCAATGGCTGCCGGCCTTGCGGGAAAGCCTGATCCCAGTCAGCTTCAGCAGGCACAAATGTTTAATTTAGAAATGGCACAAAATGGTGGTGAAATTATGCCCAGTATCTTTGCCAATGATACTATGGCACCAACCAACTACTCTGGGTTTTAGAGCGAGCCTAAGACTTACGCACAACTGACAAGTAGGGAAAATGGAGAAGCCTCGGAATGGTTTTAAGCTTCAGGCTATGAAATTTATTACTGAGAAAGATCTTCAGGAGAAGGAACGCAAAGTTTATTCTCCTGAATATCATTTTGGGCAGACATGGGTACCGACGACGAATATGTCACATGCGAAGCTCGTTGCCTCACCTAGCGAGGCTGCCGCGAAGCTGGATATTAAGTCATTGAAGTCTAACCCTTACATGTCTGAAGGTGCTTTCGTATTTGGTCTTCCTGCACTGGCAATTGGAGGCGTACTATGGATTGATAATAATCGGATTTTTTTCACTGATCTGCGCAAAGGTCAGATTTCCACACTTCGCCTACGTGTCAGTCCTCATTTGCCATTTTGCGCGCTTGGCGCTTATTGGCTTCCACGTGAAGAACGACTAGTAATTCATGATATTTATAAGTTTGGTGGTAAGAATGTATGGTCTTTGTGCAGCTTTACAGAACGTTGGACTGTCCTGGGACAAGTAGTAAGTATGATTCAGCAAGACATTGATCTTCAAGGTTTTACACTGGAGCTTGCTAATTTACGACCACTTGGAGAAGAATTTGAAGAAGCTGACATCGTTGTAATTCAACCACAAAAAGCTGGTGCCCGATCATTCCGAATTCATGGTTGGCCTTCTGTTGCTGCGGAACAAATTGATGCCGTTACGGCGGTTACACAAGTCCCTGCCACTACTGCGAGCAATACAACAGCAAGTCAGCTTTGGATCACTAAGGATACTATTCGTTCTGGACCAGAAGCATATTTGCTAATTGATGATGCTGGTGCGCATTGTGGTGTGCCAGCAATTCAGGGACTCGCAGTAAGTCAGTCTGTGCGTAAAGGACTTGTAGCAAGTCCGAGGCTGCGCGTGCGTGTGAGATGGAATGTACATTTTGGACGTTATGAAGTACAAGGGTTGGCGTAAGATATTATCCGGCCTCTCAACAGAATGACTGACGATAGAGGTTGCTTCCGTAATCGCATTCTGTCGGGCGGTGGTTCCACCACATATACATTTGGTGGCCCAATCGCATCGGCAGGTGTTGCTGCGAATAACACATATGGTGTTGTGACAGATATCGGTTGTGGCTCTGCTGCGCGGCCTATGGTATCTCCTGGTCAGGCAGGATTGCCTGGAATGAGTGGAGGTCGCAGAAGGCGCCGTGGCGGTCGCAAGACAGTGCGAGGTCGCAAGCAGCGTGGTGGTCGCTACGGATTTGACTTGGCACCACAAATGACCGGCCAAGGTTATGCGCCAAATCAGTTTGCAGCGGTTGTTCCTATGCGTGGTGAGACATGCACACCTTTCAACCGTGGTGCGGCTCAGATGGGCGGTGCTATGAATATCAATCCTGCGCCAGTTTCTTATCCCCCTACAATGACGGCTTCTCCTGCAAGCTATCAAGCAGGTCTTGAAATGGGCAAGACTGTATATACTAATGATATTCCAGCTGGACCACAAGGAACAAATCCCATTATGTTGCAGCGTCCTCTAGGTTTTGCAGAAATTAGTGGTGCGTGCTTGAAGACTGGTGGTCGCCGCAGAAGCCGCAAGGGTCGCAAGGTCTCGCGTAAGAGCCGTCGCCGTTCCCGTAAGGGCCGCAAGTAAGCCATAAAAAGAATATTAGTCCGAGATGAAAGCTAACACTAATTGTTTTGCGCTAAGCATTCTGACAAGTAGGTTGTTAGTAGGCGGAGGGATTCTGTGACTGATCACCACAAATCCTAATCATCAAAGCGGAAATCATATTCTTCAGCGGTCGGCTCTGGTTTTTCAGCTGCTGCGACGTTGGCGGGACGTCCCTCTTCGACAAAGGTGTATTTACACTGGCGGTAATAGGCTGCCCGTTTGCGCCATTGTCCTTGGTAAGTTCCATGTGAGTCGACGATGTCGACAATAACTGGATTTACCTCTCGTTCTTCTGGACGGGTTCGTAAAATGCGACCCGTACTCTGTTCAATTGCCTTGCGCGGAGATGCTAAGATTACTGTGTTGAGCTTTTTGATGTTAAGAGCATCAGAAGCCATTGCATATGTTGCGAGCAGAATCTGTTTGCTCTCCGCGTTTTCGTCTCGGTCCTCTTGCTTCATTCCCCCAATATAATAACCGTAGGATAGCTTGTGCTCAACGAGATATTCTTCAATAGTCTCCAGATGTTTTTTACGTTCGCTAAGAACAAGTACGAAACGTCGTGGATCTTCTGCTAACCCACCTAACACTGTACAGATCTTATCATTCCTCGGCTTAAATGCTAAGATCTGTGTCAGAAGGCGTGCCATAACAACTTCTCCCTTCCAGTCCAGTGGTGGATCAGAATATTCTGTATCTGAGCTTTGGAAATGAATTGCGCGAACTTCAACGCTCTGATCTGGCTCTCGTCGTTTATTCCAAACAATAGGCTCGCCTAGGAAGTTCTCAAAGACTTTCATCATACCATCTTCACGCTTAGGTGTTGCAGACAGACCCAACATGTAGGGAACTTGAACTTTTAGCAGCACTCGCGAGAAATTGGAAGCACCAAGATGATGGCACTCGTCGAAAATCGCAAATCCATAGTTTTGGAAGAAGTGCTCTGGCCATGTTCTCTGAACAAGTGTTTGAAGCATGCACAAGGTAATATCATATTTTTCTGGATCAATCTGATGAATACCACCACGTAGAATTCCAACACGTGCCGCAGGCAGAGCCTTGTCTATCTCACCACGCCACTGCTCAAGAAGAAACTCTTTATCAACAATTACCAAGAAACGCTTTCGTAGGCGGCCAGCAATATTTAGTGCCATAAATGTCTTTCCCTTGCCACACGGCACACATAATAGCCCATTTACACCACCTTTCATTGACTCAACACATTTAGAGATGATCTCTTCCTGATAGTCAAAAGGGGTTCCATTTACAGTGACGATATCAGGCATATCAAGTCCATCCGGCAACCAGTTCTGTTGGGGTGGGCCAAATTTGGTTGTAGCGTATGCGCGTGGGAGATAAAAGCGACTGCGACTTTCACTATAAATTGGAAAACTCTGGACAGCTTTTTGGAAACTGCCAGGAACTTTTGGTGTCATTGTTAGTTCCGAACGCAACGCAGTTTGTTCATCTTCAGAGAGACTTGCTTTGTTAATCGCATATCCAAAGCAAGTCAAGATTGTTTCACGTGCTGTCATTCTAACAAGTAGGAAGTTGTGGTTGTTTGGGCTCTTCTTGTCGGGCTCTGTCAATTTTTTGAGCGGCGGTGCTTGATTGTTTTATTAGCACATCCTTGCGTACATGCATCCCAGAGCCCAGGCATGAATTTGCGTGTGCGAATACAATTCACTTCTTTTGGTGTTAAGTTAAGCTTATGTTTTACAACTAATTTACTACCTTTCCAATATGATTCAGTCTTAGTTCCTTTGGTGCCCCGGAGTTTTACAGTGCGCTGCCTGTAATGCCCAGGTTTTTCTCCAACAGAATGGCGCTCATCCGACGAGTAGATGAACATCTAATTTATAACAACATAACAGAAGAAATGGATCTCGGGTTTGTAACAGTACTGGCTTTCTTATTTTTAACAGCACCTCATATTCCCGATACAGTATTATTCAAGCTAGATCATCCAGTTATTCGCGCGTTTTTGAT
>JACCDO010691384.1_pt1 | contig 43459 bp, 32 predicted proteins | sample 7446101 | NCBI WGS metagenome assembly JACCDO01 (sample SAMN15323440, study PRJNA562643) | freshwater metagenome | isolation source: river surface water | place: USA:Blue River Watershed | collected 2017-08-16 | reverse complement strand
TTTCTAGATTACAATTGGAATTTAAACGAGTAAGCTGAATTTTTGGGTAAGTTTAGGTTCAACTTTGCCGTATGAGTTCTCGTCACTTTGTGATTATTGGAAATGGTATTTCGGGCATCACCTTCGCTAGACATTTGCGGAAAGGGGATGATCAAGCCCGTATCACCGTGATTTCAGGAGAATCTCCCTATTTTTTTTCACGCACAGCTCTGATGTATGTGTACATGGGGCAGATGAAGTGGGAACATACGCAGCCCTATGAGCCGTTTTTTTGGAAGAAGAACCGGATCGATCTCTTACAAGAATGGGTGAAAACTATTGCTTTTGAATCCAAAACCCTGGTTTTTGAGACAGGCGAAACCCTGAACTACGATAGTTTGGTATTGGCCACCGGTTCCAAGCCCGCCTTCTTCGGTTGGCCGGGACAGGATCTGAAAGGTGTTCAAGGGCTGTATACCAAGCAAGACTTGGAGACCCTAGAAGCCATTACCAGTCAACCCATACAACGGGCGGTGATAGTAGGTGGAGGTTTAATTGGGATTGAGTTGGCTGAAATGCTCACCTACAAGAAAATTCCGGTTACTTTCTTGGTTCGCGAAAGCCGATTTTGGGAACAAATACTCCCCGAAAAAGAAGCAAATTTGGTTCAAAAACATATTTTGGATCATGAAATCGACCTTCGCTTTCAAACGGAAATTAGAGAAATTTTACCCGATGCCCAAGGAAATGTACGTGCTGTAGTCACCAAGACAGGGGAGGAAATTGCATGCGGCTTTGTAGGAATTGCTACTGGAGTGTCTCCGAATGTGGATTTTCTAAAAGATACGGACTTAGCGATTGGAAAAGGGATAAAAATCAATGCCTATTTTGAAACTTCAGTGCCTGATGTGTATGCTATCGGAGATTGTGCAGAGTTTGATCAGCCCCCTGGTCCAGGAAGACGAACCTTGGAGCAGGTTTGGTACACTGGTAGAATGCATGGGGAGACCTTGGCCTATAATTTTTGCAACAAACCAGTTACCTATCAACCTGGGGTATGGTTCAATTCTGCAAAGTTCTTTGCCATCGAATACCAAACTTATGGCTGGGTGTCTTCCGAACCAGTGGAAGAAAGTAACGAATTTTATTGGGAACATCAAGATGAAAAAGTCTCTTTCCGCATGGCGATGAATCCAGAAGGTATAATTTTAGGCGTATTGAACCTTGGCTTTCGACTGCGTCATGAATTTTTTGATCGCGCGATACGAGAAAAGTGGTCGGGAGAAATGGTCATGCAACGCCTAGCCAAAGGGGTGTTCGACCCTGAATTTTTTACGCCTTATCATTTCCAGATACAAGTTGCATTTCAAAGACAATTTGGAGGTACACTAGTCACCTCAAAAAAATCCTTTTTCCAAAAACTATTCGGGGCAAGTCAATGAGAGGAATTCAAGGAATCGGATTGATCCTGTTTGTAGTAGGCATGTTGGTCTTCACGACCCTGCCGTTTTTGAGTAGCTATCGCTTATCAGAAGCCCTAGTGCGGGATCAAGTCAAAGAGATTCATCAGGAAAAGTTAGCTGAACTCCTGCAGCCCATGTATGGTCAGAACTATCCTTCCACCCATGCTTTTTTAAGGGCTTATGCATCCAATTTTGACCCATACAACGAGGAATTAAAAGTAAAGCAAGCCTGGGACCAAGTGATCTGGGACGATTATGGATTTGCCTTGGCTAAAGCGGCCGGAGAAGGACCTGCTCGTGCACATCCTTGGACCAGTTTGGCCTTATCGATAGGACTTGTGGTGCTTGGAGGAGTACTTTTTCAGTTTACCGGATCTGGCTCAGCACATACAAGCTTGGTGCATACCGGGGTATTCCATTCTTCCCTAAAGAATCGAGGCGTCTTAGGAATGCTTACGGGTTCTTATCTGATTGGATTTTATGTGATTTTGTATTGGTTTCCGGCCTACCTCAGTCCATTGGTTTGGATGGTGGAACCCATAGCTCAATTCTTGTCGGGAGGTCCTGCCAGCCAGTGGTTTTTGTATGGTTTGGTGTACACTTTGGCGATAGGAGTGATGGGAATTCGGATGGTATTGAAGTACCGGGACAACAAGTACCAGCAACTGCGTACGGCTTCAGTGGTATTCTTCCAGACGGCCTTTGCCTTTCTTATTCCCGAGGTGCTGGTACTTCTCAATCAACCCTATTTTGATTTCAAGAATATCTGGCCTTTGGATTACGATTTCTTTTACGATTACCAGTTGAATACCTTTCTGTCAAGCGGTGGAATGGGGCTTTTCATGTTGATCTGGGGAATTTTACTGATTGTAATTGGTGTTCCGGTATTTACCTATTTCTATGGCAAACGCTGGTATTGTTCTTGGGTCTGTGGCTGTGGAGGATTGGCAGAGACGGTTGGGGATGGATTCCGTCACCTGTCTGACAAGTCCTTGAAGGCTTGGCAATGGGAGCGCTGGATGATTCATGGCGTACTGGCTTTGGCGGTAGTCATGACCACCTTGACCATTGTCAACTATTTTTCTTCCTTCAGTCTTTTGGGCCAGGTGACAAATCAATTGCATTCCATTTATGGATTTGCCATTGGCTCTGCTTTCGCGGGGGTAGTGGGAACAGGTTTTTATCCCTTTATGGGGAATAGGGTCTGGTGTCGTTTTGGTTGTCCTTTGGCTGCTTATTTGGGATTGGTACAGCGATTTAAATCCCGATTTAGAATCACTACCAATGGGGGGCAATGCATCTCTTGCGGTAATTGTTCCACCCATTGTGAAATGGGCATTGATGTGCGGGCTTATGCGCAGCAAGGGCAAAATATCGTGCGTTCCTCTTGTGTAGGTTGTGGGGTCTGTGCCTCGGTTTGTCCACGTGGAGTATTGAAGTTGGAAAATGGTCCCGAAGAGGGGCGGATCCACGAGTTTCCAATTCTAATCGGTAACGATTCGATCAAATTGAGATCCTAAATGGCTATCGTATATACCTGTGCTGTGCTCTATTTTTTGGGGATGGGTTTTATATTTTTGTATAGCCTGGCCCAAGGTCATTTGTTGCTGCATTTCTTCAAGTTTCGAAAAACGGAAAAGCAGGTTCCGTACCTCATTCCGAATCCTTGGCCAAAGGTCACGGTGCAGTTGCCCATCTACAACGAACTGTATGTGGTCGAGCGCCTGATTGATGCGGTAGCTAAACTCAATTATCCCAGTGAATTGCTACAAATCCAGATTTTGGATGATAGCACGGACCTGACCTCGGATCTGATTCAGGCCAAGTTGTTGGCCTATTCAACTATCAATTTTCAATACCTTCACCGTACCAATCGGCAAGGATTTAAGGCGGGTGCATTGAGAGAAGCCTTACCCTCGGCTGAAGGCGAGTTTGTTGCGATTTTTGATGCCGATTTTGTACCGGATTCCGATTTTTTAATCAATACCTTGCCCTATTTTTCCTCCCCTAAGGTGGGCATGGTCCAGAGTCGCTGGACACACCTCAACCAGAATTATTCCCTTTTGACGCAGTTGCAGGCCTTTGCTTTGGATGCCCATTTCTTGATTGAGCAGTCGGGAAGAAATCAGCAAGGGGCCTTTATCAATTTCAATGGGACGGCAGGAATTTGGAGGAAAAGTTGCATTCTGGATGCGGGAAATTGGGAAGATGACACGCTAACCGAAGATTTGGACCTAAGTTACCGAGCCCAACGCAAAGGATGGAAGTTTGTATACCGACCCGAAATTGAATCCCCTGCGGAATTGCCTCCCATTCTATCCGCAATCAAATCTCAGCAATTCCGATGGACCAAAGGAGGCGCAGAGTGTGCAGTCAAGCATGCAGGCCAGGTATTTAGGGGGGATCATCCCTGGCATATCAAATTCCATGCATTTGCACACCTCTTCAATTCCAGCATTTTTATTGCAATACTTTTGACGAGTTTTTGTAGCATCGGGCTCTGGTGGGGGGTACAGCTGAAGGTAATTCCTTTGGGGCTTTTTTGGGCTTCAGGAATTTCCATGATTGGGTTTGTGCTCGTGGCGGGGGTATATCTGGCTGCTTACCTTTCTGCGCAGCAGTTTTCTTGGACCTCTATTTTTGGGGCAGTTTGGAAGTTGCCACTCTTTTTTTCCGTATCCATGGGACTAGCCCTTCACAATACTCAGGCAGTCTTGGAGGGCTTAACTGGAAAGAAATCCCCATTTATCCGTACCCCAAAATTTAACCTCGAATCGGGTACCGTCTCGCTTCAAGCCAATGCCTACCGACTACGTACTTTGCCCATGAGTACTTGGCTAGAAGGAGGGATGGGGTTGTTGTTTGGAGGGATGGTGGTGTTGGGGATCTGCTATGGCAATGTTCTTTTTTTACCTTTCCATGGGCTTTTGGCATTAGGGTATTGTCTCGTGTTTATTTCCTCCTTACGTACTCGTTAATGGATGCCCTGAATACCCCTCCAATTGTGGATGTCATTATCCCTGCTTTCAATGAGGAGAAGTCCATTGCCAAGGTAATTGGGGATATTCCTTCCCTCGTCCGGCATGTGGTAGTGGCCAATAACAATTCTACCGATCGAACCGCTGAGGTAGCGCTAGCAGCGGGTGCAAAGGTGGTATTTGAGCCGCAGAAGGGCTACGGCAAGGCTTGTTTGACCGCCATGGATTGGATCAAGCAGCAAGAAGTGCAACCCGATATTTTGGTGTTTTTGGATGGAGATTACAGTGATTATCCGCAAGAATTGGAGGGACTTATTGCGCCAATTGCCCAAGGGAAGGCCGATTTAGTCCTTGGTTCACGTGCTTTGGGGGAGCGGGAAGCTGGCTCTATGACTATCCCTCAAGTATTTGGCAACGCACTAGCCACCACCCTGATGCGCTGGATGTATGGAGCTAAATTCTCTGATTTAGGTCCTTTTCGAGCCATTCATTGGGGTAAATTGATGGATTTGGGAATGGTGGACCAGAATTTTGGATGGACCATTGAGCTGCAAATCAAAGCACATCAAGCAGGATTAAATTACCTGGAACTCCCTGTTCGTTACCGTAAGCGAATCGGGGTTTCCAAAGTGAGTGGTACGGTGAAAGGAGTAATTGGCGCCGGATATAAAATTATTTTCACGATATTTAAGTATTGGCGACTCTTTCGATAGCCCATTCTTCCTGTTTCCTAGTTAGTTTTTAAATACATGCAGAAAATAGCAAGACCCAATCCACTTGTGCTTTTTTTAGTCCTGATGGTAGTTTCAGGACTGACGGCCTGTACTCCAGAAAGTCGGGAAGGGGTGGTAGAAACTCAATTTGCGAGTTATTGGTATCAGGGAACTGCCGAGGTCAATGTCTTTGACTTGCAGCAAAGTAGGTATGGGGCGGTTCGTCCAGGTAAGGCAGTACTCATTTTTGTAACGGAGGATTTTTCCAAAAGCAAGCAGGTCAAATTAGATGCTCCAGAGGAAAACTCTTCCGATGCTCAAAAAGTGTTAAAATTGAATATGACGCGTGATTTTGTCACAGGGATTTATCCTTACCACACCATGCTATCGGTATTTACGCCCGTGTATGAGGAAAGTCCTGCTCCCAAATTAACCGCTTCAGTAACCGAATGGTGTGGGCAATCTTTTACCCAACTCAATTACAAGACAGGGAAATATACTGCCCAGCAGTTTTCCTATTTTGAATCAGAGGGAGACTTGGAATCCAAACTAGATGGACGTGCCGAGGAGGAATTATTTACCTTAATTCGCCTTCATCCCGATTTAGTTCCACTAGGTAGTGTAACCCTGATTCCCAGCCTTATTTTTCAGCGCTTTGCTCATATTCCTTTGAAAGGAGAGCAGGCAACCATCTCACGCAAGGCCTTGGGTTCGGACCAGGCTGAAGTAAAGGTTGTCTATGAGGAGATTGGCAGAACGGTTTCCATCCGCTACCAGCAATTATTTCCCTACGAGATTACTGGATTCACAGAAGTTTGGACCAAAGAAAATGGACAACAGGAAGTGACCACCGCCACCCGCACGCAGCTGAGGCAGTTGCCGTATTGGAAACAAAACGAGCAGGTGTATGAATCCCTAAGAAAGGAATTGGGACTTTGAGTGATCGTGTAAAAACGGCAATCAAAGCTGCTTCAGTTCTTTTTTTGGCTGTGGCTTTGTTGCTGTTGGCCCTGGTTCCTCGGGATAATTTCGGCTTAACTCTTTTCTTATTTTCTCTCGCTTTTTGGGGTATGTGGGGCAGTTATCTGCTTTCAGGAGATCAAGTGAGTTTCAAGTGGCTGCTCCTGCTAGGGTTAATTTTAAGAGGATGCCTATTCTTTTTTGAGCCAAATTGGTCGGAGGACGGAGTGAGGTTTTTGTGGGATGGGGAACTTTTGCGTCAAGGTCAAAATCCCTACCTGTTTACCCCAGCCGAATGGCAAGCGCAAAAAGGCGAGTTGATTGGGCTAAATGAACAGCTTTTTGGACTGCTGAATTCCCCAAATTACTTTTCTGTGTATCCGCCCCTCAATCAAGCCATTTTTTGGCTAGGAGCCTTAGGAGCGCAGGGGAATTTGGCGCAGGGATTTCTTGCACTTCGGTGTATCTTATTGTTAGGGGAGATTGGGATTTTCTGTCTGCTTTGGGCCTTAATTGCTCGATTTGAACTTCCTCAGAAACAAATTCTTCTGTACTGGTTTAATCCTTTGGTGATCTTGGAGGTAGTGGGTAACCTGCATTTTGAAGGGCTAGTGTTATTATTTTTACTAGCATCACTTGTGGGTTTAACTCAACGAAAACTCGGATTTTCAGGGATGTTTTGGGGATTGGCAGTGGGAATGAAGTTGCTTCCTTTTTTACTTGCCCCGGCTTTTTTCTTTTGGAAGGGTGTTCGAACCTCACTTCAATTTTGGGGCATGGCAGCACTGGTATTAGTGTTGGCATTTCTCCCGCTAGTCTATTGGAATTCTTGGGAAAATTTCCTCCAAAGTCTGCAATTGTACCAAGGGAAATTTGAGTTCAATGCATCGCTTTACTATGTTTTCCGTGAGATTGGCTATGCGCTTGCAGGTTACAATACCATTTGGTACCTCACCAAAGTTGGGATGGCATGTACCCTACTTGGAGTAGTTTGGCTGACTTGGAAGCGATCGAATGCCAGTCTTTTCGAAATCCCAGGTGTATGGGTTCAGTTGTATTTGGTTTATTTCTTTTTTCAGCCGGTAGTCCATCCTTGGTACCTGTTGCCCGGTTTGGGCTTGTCGGTATTGACGAGGCAATGGACCTTTCTACTTTGGTCTTTTGGTGCGATTTTTTCCTACCAGGCTTACAGCCAAAATCCAGTTCAGGAGCAAGCCTTATTTTTAGTTTTGGAATATGGTTTGGTGCTGTTTGGTCTTTACTTGGACTATTTTCGAAAGCAAAGAACTGCTACCTTAGGATTATGAAAAATTGCTTTTTGTTTCTACTAATTCTGTTGGCTTGCACCGCCTGTACCCCAAGCCCTGAGGAGGAGGCCTTGGATCTTTTGGATAAGTCCATTGCAGCACATGGAGGCAAGGAGGGTTGGGAGAACTTGAAGGGGATCAAATTCCAAAAATGGACGAGGATGTTGGATGCGGAGGGGAATATTGAATCGGAGTTGGATCAAAGGCATGAGTTTCGATTTAGCCCAGGCTTTGAGGGAAAAATCTCTTGGACCAAGGACAGTATTCTGCATTCGATGAGTTGGGACGGGGCCGTCTTTCGCTACCAGATGGGGGAGAATCAGGTTTTGAATGCGGATTTTTTGGCTTCAAAAAAGAAAGATTTTGATGCGGCATTTTACACGGTGGCACAGCCTTGGAAGTTGCTCGACAAGGGAGGGAAACTGATTTATGAGGGGAAAAAGACCCTTGAAAATGGAACGGAAGTGGAGTCAATCCGAGTGGATTATGGTCCAGATTCAGATCTTTGGTGGTACTATTTCGATCCGACCACCTACCTAATGTTGGGCAATGAAGTAAAATTAAAAGACCACCGAAGTTTAGTGTACGATCTGTCTAATGAACAGGCTGACAAACTGCTGTTTCACGGCAATCGAGAGAGTTGGCGGGTGGACGAGTCAGGGAAGCGCTTGTTTCTTCGGGCCGAGTACCGTTATTCAAACTTTGCCTTAGTGTATTGATTAACGCCTCTTTTTTCTCTAAAACGAATAATTTCATTTAAATAAATACAGCTATGAAATTGGTACTATTCAGTTTAGGCCTGCTCTCACTTACTTTTTTTGGAGTTTCCTGTGATTCCAGAACGGAGGTAGAGCAAATCGTGGATGCGGCTATTGAAGCCTATGGGGGAGAACTTTATGAAACTACTGTGATTACCTTCGATTTTAGGGGGACACATTATTCCATTTTCAAGTCGCCCACCGCTTTTGAATACAGCCGGGAATTTACCGACTCTACGGGTCAAGTGGTGGATGTTTTGAATAATGCAGGTTTTACGCGGAAGGTGAATGGGGTGTTGATTGATACCCTGACCGAGGAGCGGATTGGCGCATTTTCACGGTCGGTCAATTCAGTGGCCTATTTTGCTTTTTTGCCCTATGGGCTAAACGATGCTGCTGCTATAAAAACCTATCTAGGTCAAACCAAGATTAAGGGAAAGGATTACCATCAGGTCAAGGTGACTTTTCAAGCTGAAGGTGGAGGTGAACACTTCGAAGATGAGTTTTTATACTGGTTTGGAGTAAATGATTTCCGCATGGATTACATGGCCTACAGTTACCAAACGGATGGGGGAGGGGTGCGCTTTAGAGAAGTTCGCGAGACTCGTGAGGTAGGTGGGATTCGCTTTCAGGATTACCTCAATCTGAAGGCCGCTAACAAGGCAACACCCTTAGATTCCATGCAGTATTTGTATGAAAAAGGGGCTTTAGAAAAGCTTTCGGAAATCAACTTAGAAAACATCCGTACCTCTTCGCTTCCAGAAAACGAGTAGGGGTCTTCCTTTTTTTGGATTGGCGGTAGGGACTTTTTTTGATTTTTTAGTAACTAGGGAATGCAAACCCAAAAAAGCATATCCCTATGAATCGTAGAAGAGAATTTTTAAAGACCACTGGACTAGCAGGTCTAGGATTATTTGGTGCAGGAACCGCCTTGGCAGACTCCATGAAAGTATTGCCATTGGAGGCATCTTATGGAACCTCTCGAGTACAGTTGTTCAACATGTCTGGCTTTGCTGCTCCCAAATTGGCAACCGTTCGGGTAGGGATAGTGGGCTTGGGAATGCGTGGTCCTGGAGCGGTAGATCGTCTGAGCAAAATCGAAGGCGTAGAGATCAAAGCCTTGTGTGACCTGCTTCCTGAGCGTGCTGAGAAGGCGAAAAAATCCTTAGAAGGAACCATCCATCGTCCTGAATTGTATTCGGGTTCACCTTACGCATGGAAAAAAATGTGTGAGCGTCCCGATTTGGATTTGATTTACATTGCTACTCCTTGGGAGTGGCATACGCCCATGGCGGTGTATGCGATGGAAGCAGGTAAGCATGCTGCCGTGGAGGTGCCTGCAGCCAGAACCTTGGAGGAATGCTGGCAGCTGGTGGAAACTTCCGAGCGTACCAAAAAACATTGCATGCAGTTGGAGAATTGCTGCTACGATTTCTTTGAGTTGATGACCTTGAAGATGGCTCGTGAGGGATTTTTTGGCGATGTAGTGCACGTAGAGGGAGCGTACATTCACGATTTGGTTTGGCTCAACTTTGACAAGGATAAGGGCTATCAGGGCATGTGGAGACTGGAGGAGAATTTCCGAAATGGCAATCTCTATCCCACCCATGGACTTGGTCCCATCTGTCAGATTTTGAACATCAACCGTGGAGATCAGATGGATTACTTGACGTCTTTGTCTTCGAATGATTTTCAAATGCAGAAAAAAGCCAAGGAGCTTGCGCAGCAAGATTCCTTCTGGAATGGTTACGCGGAGAAGTCCTATCGAGGCAATATGAATACCACCGTGGTGAAAACGAAGCTTGGAAAAAGCATTGTAATCCAGCATGATGTGACCTCGCCTCGCCCTTATTCTAGATTGCATGTGGTGAGTGGCACCGAGGGTTATGCGCAAAAGTATCCCGAGCAAAAAGTGGCCAAAGGACACAGCTGGATGAAGGAGGATGAGATGATGGCGCTCAAAGAGAAATACACCCCAGAGATTGTCCAAAAGGTAGGCGAACTAGCCAAGCAAATTGGGGGCCATGGGGGCATGGATTTCATGATGGACTGGCGATTGATCGATTGCTTGCGCAATGGACTTCCCTTGGATCAGGATGTGTACGATGCCGCTTTGTGGAGCTGCATCACTCCGATGAGTGAGTGGTCTGTGGCCAACCGTTCCAATTCCATCGATATCCCTGATTTTACGGGAGGACACTGGAAAACCAATGCGCCTGTGGAAATCACCTTGAAGGGTGGAGGGACGACGAAGGTAAGGGTATAGAAAAGTACAAAGTACCAAGTACTAAGTACAAAGACGATTTACGAAATACGGGTTGTCACTAATGTCGAATATCCAACGCTGAGTGAAAAATGCTGAAGTGAGTGTCCAAAGTACCAAGTACTAAGTACAAAGTATGGAGCAGCATTCTGCATACCTGCAGCAGATGCGCTTTTGATGCTACTTGGTACCTTGTACTTCGTACTTTTTACTTAGTTTCTCTTCGCTTCCGCATTTCTTCAGCCACTTCCAGGTCGCTTGCTAAGGGACTTTGTTCGAGTTGCTGAACGATGCGTTCGTAGTTTTCATCGTCTCGGTTTTGGGAAAGTTTGGCGCTAGCATGGACTTCTGTGATTTCCAATTCAAAACCTACCAAGGCCCGAATTTGACCATCCAAATAGCTTGGAGTCATGGTTTCTACCTGCACTCGATTGGTGCGCCCGGTTTCGTATTGATCTACCAAGGTTTTGAGGTGGTGCATGAGTTCTTCCCCTTCGATTAGCCTTGCTTTGCCATAGACATGTACGGCTAAATAATTCCAAGTGGGAACATTTTCGTGGGTATACCAAGATGAAGAAATGTAGGCATGAGGCCCTTGGAATATCACCAAAACTTCTTCAGCCTGAGTGAGCTGCTTCCATTGGGAATTGGCCTTGGCGAGGTGTCCATGCAACACAAATTTTCCTTCGGGTTTACCCTCCAAAAATAGCGGTAGGTGGGTCGCCCAGGGCTTCCCATTCACTTGAGTGTAAAGGGTAGCAAAAGCATTTTTTCGAAAAAAATCCAGGACTTCGGGTTGATTTTCCCAGGCGTTGAGTGGATGGATATACATAGGGTAATTGCTTCTAATCTTTAGTTTTTTGCGCAATCTGTGTCAGCGTTTAAAATTACTAGTAATTTTTACTAAGCTCCTTCAAGGTATGCAACAAAAGCCTAATTTAGCCAAATGAATACTTCTACGGACCGACTGGAGCTCGCGGCTAGATTTGTAAATACCACGGGAGCGCCTATTTTTTTGACGGGTAAAGCGGGTACAGGCAAAACTACTTTTCTTCGTGACCTAACCCAGCAAACACACAAACGTTTTGTGATTGTGGCGCCTACGGGCATTGCAGCACTCAATGCGAAGGGGGTGACCATTCATTCCCAATTTCTGTTTCCCTTTGGATCCTTTTTGCCTACGCGTGAACCGGAGGGGAATTTTACGGATCGACAAGGATTTTTTACCCAGCAAACACTTGCACGCAAGCATCCACTCAACCAACTCAGGCGCAAAGTCCTCAAAGCGATTGACCTCTTGGTGATTGACGAAGTCAGTATGCTACGCGCCGATATGTTGGATGCGATTGACTACCGGATGAGGAGTGTGAAGCGCAACTATCAAGTCCCTTTTGGTGGAGTGCAGGTGCTTTTGATTGGAGATTTGTACCAACTGCCCCCCATCGTCAAGGACGATGAATGGTCTGTCTTGAGTCGGTTTTACAATTCCATGCATTTCTTTGAAGCCAAGGCCCTGCAGCAGTCGGGGATGGTTTACTTAGAATTGGACAAGATTTTTCGTCAGCAGGACGATACTTTTATTCGAATTCTAAATAACCTGCGGGACAATAAATCCACTCCAGAGGATGTACGCAGACTGAATCAACAGTTTAAGACCTTGGATGAGATTCAGGAGCTGATGCCTTGCATCACCTTGACTACGCACAATTACAAGGCGGACGAACTGAATTTGCGGGAACTTCGAAGTTTAGAAAGCCCCTCGTTTTTTTACGATGCGGACCTAGACCGTGAATTTCCCGAAAGCATGTTTCCTTTGCCTCCCATCCTAGAACTCAAGGTGGGTGCGCGGGTGATGTTTATCAAAAACGATTCCTCGGGAAATGCCAATTACTTCAATGGCAAGTTGGCTACGGTGATTCAGTTGGATGTGGATGAGGTAAAAGTGCGCATGGATGATCAGCGGGAGGAATATGTGCTCAGAAAGGAGGATTGGGAGAATAAACGGTACCAGCTCAATGCGGAAACCAAAGAGTTGGAGGAGGAGGTCATTGGTACATTTTCCCAGTATCCGATCAAACTAGCCTGGGCAGTGACCGTCCACAAAAGTCAGGGGCTGACCTTTGACAAAGCCATTGTGGATGTGGGACAGGCCTTTGCTCCAGGGCAGGTGTATGTGGCCTTGAGTAGACTTCGGAGTTTGGAGGGCTTGATTTTACGAACTCGCATCCAAACGGAGGTGATTTTTTCGGATGCCAAGGTGGTGGGGTTCACCCAAGAGAAGTCGACGCATCAAGATTTGGCAGGCTTGCTAAGCATCCATCAAGAAAATTACCTTCTCCAATTGGTTGAAAGCACCTTTGAGTTTGAGAGTGTGATTGGGGCCTTGATCCAATTCCAGAACGAGCAGGCCTCTTCGATGGAGTTTGAGGAGCAAGCTTTACGTGAGGATTTGCCAGCGTTGTATCGGCTGTTGGAGGCCGAGCGAGAGAATACTCGGAAGTTTCGGCAGCAATTGCAGTATTTGGTTCAGCAAAAAGAAGTAGACAAGTTGCTGGTTCGCTTGGAGAAAGGGGCTGCCTATTACTTGGAACTTTTGCTCGAAGGCATGAAGATATTGCTTCAGCATTTGGTGAAAATCGAGCGGTTTACCCGGGTGAAAGAATATCAGGAATCGATGGAAGAGTTGGAGTTGGAATTTTTGAATAAGTATACGGCCATTGCTCGAAGCAAAATGCTCCTGCAAGCGATTTTACAAGGTGAGTTGATTGGTTCCTTGGATGCAGTGGATTTAAAAATTAGGCAGGTTCGTCAACAGCTGGTAGCCCAATTCAGAGAAGCCCTTCCTATAGTTTCCACTTCAAAAAATAAGACTGGAAAGAAGAAGTCTTCTAAATCCAAACCCGCTAAAGAAAAGAAGGAGGATACAAAGGAACAGACTATCCGTCTTTTTTTGGAGGGGAAAAGCCCTGAAGAAATTGCATCCGATCGTGGACTTACTCCTGGGACCATCCTCAATCACCTCACACATGGGGTAAAGACGGGGAAAGTGCAGGTGGAGGCGCTGGTTCCCCAAGAAGCGATTTGGGAGATTCAGGGGGTAGCCGAAAAACTCAGTTCGCTGAAGGCCTACTTTGAACATTTTGAAGGCAAGTACGATTACGACACCTTGAGACTCGTCTTGTATGCGAAGGAATGAGTTTGTGTGTAATTTTAAAATGTTTGAATGAAGTTAAGGTTGCTTGACTTTTGGATTAGCTATCTTAGCCCACAGAAAAAATAGCGTTAACAATGGTGATGAAGCGGATTTGGCGGTTTAGCCTCCTCTTTTTTTTGATTGTAACTAGTACCCCTTTATTGGGTCAGCAAGATAGCCTTCCAACTTCCAATGAGTTCAAAGGAGTCGTTTCTGGTGTGGTGGATTTTTTTTATGGCTATGATTTCAACTTGCCTGAAAGCCAGATGCGGTTGCCATTTCTTTGCAACCACAACCGCCACAACCAACCTGCGCTCAATTTGGGCTTGATAAAAATTGAAATGACCAAGGGGCAGTTTCGAAGCAATGTTGCGCTTCATGCAGGAGCCTATTCAGTAGACAATTATGTGGATGAACCTGGGATACTGAAGCATGTATTTGAGGCAAATGCAGGAGTTTTGCTTTCCAAGAAAGGCAATGTTTGGTTAGACGCTGGTGTGCTTCCTTCCCATATTGGATTTGAAAGTGCGATCTCCACGGATAATTGGACCTTGACGCGCTCTATTTTGGCAGAAAATACCCCCTATTTTCTAACCGGTGGCAAGGTGAGTTTTCAGCCCGCTGAAAAGTGGTTTTTTTCTGCATTAGTCTTCAATGGCTGGCAGCGAATTACGAATGTGGAGGGAAGTACCAAACCCTCCTTTGGGACTCAGGTAGCCTATCGTCCTAAGGACAATGTATTGATCAATTGGAGTACTTTTCTAGGTTCTGATGATCCTGATGCAACTAGAAGGAGGCGTTATTTTTCCAATCTGTATAGTCAGTTTCAGGTGAGCGATGCTTTTGGGTTGACTTTGGGGATGGACATGGGGGTACAACAACGACTTCGAGGAAGTTCGGTCTATGACCCTTGGTTTAGCCCAATTGTGATTGGTCAGGTGAAGTGGAGTGAGCGGATCAAATCAGGGCTCCGCGTAGAGTATTACCAGGATCGGACAGGCATTCGGGTAAAGAATGCCCATCCCAACGGTTTTGCCACCACGGCGGTATCCCTTAACATGGATTACGCCGTTTGGAAAGGATTGGTGTGGAGAATTGAAGCGAGTAATTACCGGAGCAGGGATCAAATATTTTTATACCCAGAGACTCCCACCGCCACTAACTTTTTCCTAATTAGTTCCCTTGCATATCGATTTTAAATCCATTTTGGATGGAGATTTTCGACAACTATAGGCTCGTTTTGTAGATGGAACAAGAAAGTTGATCAATACATCTTCTCCGTCAACACACTCATAATCGTACGAATCCCTTCTTTGTAATTTCCAAGGCGCAGGTTTTCATTGGGACTGTGTTGATTGTTGTCCGCATTCACGGTAGGGATGGTGACCGCTGGAATGCCCAATGCATCCACAAAGGGAGAAATGGGAATGGAGCCTCCAGAAATACGTATCTGAACTGGATCTGATCCAAAGGAACGATTCATGGCTTTTCTCAGCCAAGCGCCCACGGGGGAGTCCATGGGTGTGCGGAAAGCCTGGTAAGAGATGGACGTACCTACTTTGACGATTTTTGGATGAGCCATTCGCTCTTCATCGCTGGGATCCTTGTCGGTGATGTAAAATCCTTGCTTTCGGATATGGTCTTTGATCAGTTCAAACAAGCGTACGGGGTCCGACTCGGGTACCAGACGCATGTCTAGTTCGGCTAGAGCAACTGCAGGGATGATGGTGGTCGCTTGAGCACCGGTATATCCTGCCGATAGCCCTTTGATATTCAAGGAAGGGTAGTTGATGCTTTCTTGGTAGTTCTTTCCCACTTGATCGGTTCGTCCAAGCCCAAGGCGTTTTTTGACAGCAGGCTCGTTGTCTGGTACGGCAGCGAAGATCTTACGCTCCGCTTCGGTAAAGGTAATCCCATCGTAAAAACCTGGGATGATCACTTTGCCATTTTCGTCTTTCATGGAAGAGAGCAACTGAGACATCAGTAGGGCAGGGTTGGGGGCATAGTTGCCGTAGTGCCCACTGTGCTGGGGGAGTTTGGGTCCGTAGGTGGTCAAAAAGAGTTCCGAGATGCCTCGAGCACCGTAACTTAGCGTAGGGAGGTTGGAAGTGTGACGTGGCCCATCCATGATGAGCATGAGGTCTGCAGCGAGTTTTTCCTTGTATTTGACTACTGCTGCTGGGAGTCGTGGGGAACCTTGTTCCTCCTCAAAGTCGAGGATGATTTTGACTGAATAATCTGGGGAGATCCCTGCTGCTGTGAGCGCGTCCCAGGCGGTGAGGAGCATGGCCAAAGGGCCTTTGTCATCTGAGGTGGAGCGACCAAAAATGCGCCAGTCTGGATTGTATTCGGTTTGAAGCTTTTCCATTGGGAGTTGTTCCCAGGTACCGCTTGCCGATTGGGCTTTGAGCACCGGTTGGTAGGCATCTTTCTGATCCCACTTGCTGATATCTACCGCTTGCCCATCTACGTGAAAGTAAAAAAGGGCCGTTTTTTTGGCATTCGGTTGCTTTTTCTCTACAAGAAGTAAGGGGATTCCACCCGTTTCCAATCGTTCCACGGACCAGTTTCGCTGAGAAAAGGCAGCCTCACACCAGGCAATGTTTACCGCGATTTGCTCGGGAAATACCGCGTCATTGGGCATGGAAACTAGTTCGTTCAACAGACGAATTCCAGATTGCCATTGCTTTTCAGTAAGCGCTTCCAATTGCGCTTTATCTAAGGTTTGTGCGGATAGGCTGATGCCAACCAAAAGAAATAGGGAAGTGAACAGGAAACTTCGCATAGGGGAGTGGTTTTTGGAAAAGTAAGCAAAAGGGATGGCTTCAGCAATCCAGCCAAACAAAAAGTGAAGTTGCAATCTATCCCTTTGAAAAATCAATTTTAGGAAGATTTTTTTGATGGAGTTCTAGGACTTCGAAAAGTGCAGTCAATGTCGTATTTTCAAGCCATGCATAGACGCCCTTTTCTCCAGAAACTCAGTTTGCTCAGCACAGGATTGATTGCCCTGCCTTTTGCAAATTACGGACAGGTGACCCTTCCTAAAGCAACCCGACTCAAGTTTATTACCGCTTCAGACGGGCACTGGGGGCAGGCGAATACAGATTTTGTAGGATCTCATCGGCAACTGATGGAAGCGATTCATCGCGAAAAAGGGGTGGACTTTGTGGTCTTTAATGGGGATTTGATTCACGATACCCCTTCCTTTCTACCTGAGGTGAAGGCGGTGTATGATCAAGTTCAATTTCCAACCTTCGCTACCCGAGGCAATCACGATCGGGTGGATGCAGCCGCTTTTTTAAGTACAATGGGGCATCCGACCAACCATTCCTTTGTATTGAAGGATCAGTTCGGGGTGATTTTATTGGATTCTTCCAATGTGGCGGGAGATTACCTTTGTGCTGATTTGGATTACCTGAGGGGAGTGTTGGCTTCTTATGAAAAGTTGGAGCAGGTGTATGTATTCATCCACATCTCCCAGCAGGATTGGACTCGAAATGGTGTGTCTTGCCAAGCCTTTATGGATCTAATCGCCTCTTCTCCCAATGTTCGGGCTACCTTTCATGGCCACGACCATGACTTGGATGGGTTGATGGTATATTGGAACAAACCTTTCCTATGGGCGGGCCATTTTGGAGGATCTTGGGGCAATCCTTTTCCGAGTTACCGGGTATGTGAAGTAGGGGAAGATGGCAAGGCGGTCACCTATCTGAAAACGGTAAAAGAAGGAATGGTGCTTAATTCACATCCCATTTGAACTTAAAATAGGACCATCGAAGAAACCAAGTTTTAGATTTCTTTTAGTAGCCCTTCGAGATCCAGTGAATGGGTATACATCATCAGGTTTCCTTGGGCATCCTTGGGCCACATTTCTTTTGGCTTGTCCCAGTAGAGTTCTACTCCATTTTGATCTGGGTCATCTAAATAAATCGCTTCAGAAACACCATGGTCTGCCGCTCCCGTAATGGGGTAGCCTGCATCCAGTAACCTCTTAAGGATCCTGGCTAGATCTGCTCTAGTTGGGTAAAGGATGGCAGTATGGAAGAGCCCGGTAGTATTTTTTTCTGGGGGGGGTCCATTTTTGCTATGCCAGGTATTCAGTCCGATATGGTGGTGGTAGCCTCCAGCAGAAATAAAAGCGGCTTCGGTGCCGTAGGTGGTCACCAGTTCAAATCCAAGCAGTCCGGTATAGAAATCCAAGGCACGCTTTAGGTCACTCACTTTCAAATGAACGTGACCTATGCGGGTTTCCGTAGGGATTTGGTACGGTGTAGGAGTCATTCTGTTTATTTAATCCAAAACCGGTTTCGTAAAAGCTACCTTAGAGAGTCGATTGGCAAGGGATCTGCACCACGAATCCTTAGTTGAGGTGTTTCTCCACCCACTGCCTTGCATTCACAAAGGCTTCCATCCAAGGAGTTACTTCATCCTGACGATCGCTCGGATAATGGGCCCAGTTCCATGGCTTGATGCTGCGCTCAATATGCGGCATGATGGCCAGGTGTCTGCCATCTTCGGAAGCGATACCTGCAGTAGCAAAGTCTGATCCATTTGGATTTCCTGGGTAACTGCTGTAGCTGTACTTCATGGCGAAGTGATAGCCTTGTTCACCTTGAGGTAAATTGAATTTACCTTCTCCATGGGCTACCCATACTCCCAGACGCTGTCCGCTCAGGCTACCGAGCATCACCGATTTGTTTTCAGGGACGGTTACATTCACAAAGCAAGACTCAAACTTGTGGCTCGCATTGTGCAACATTTTTGGTTTTTCAGCGTGATCTGGAGTAATTAGACCCAATTCAATCATCAATTGGCAGCCATTGCAAACCCCCAAGGAGAGGGTGTCTGGTCGTTCATAAAATGCATCTAGCGCTTGCTTCGCTTTGGGGTTGTATAAGAATGCTCCCGCCCAACCTTTGGCGGAGCCCAATACATCGGAGTTGGAGAATCCTCCCACGAATACGATCATTTGGACATCAGACAAATCTTCTCGGCCAGAAATTAGGTCGGTCATGTGAATGTCTTTGACTTCAAAGCCTGCTAGCCAAAGGGAATAAGCCATTTCTCTGTCCCCATTTACCCCTTTTTCACGGATAATCGCTGCAGTTGCTTTTCCTTTTTTGGTGCGGAAAGGGTCAAGACCTAACTGGGCCAACTTTCCTTCCCAGCCTGGGGCGAACTTGTATTGCAAAGGCTGGTTTTTGTAGTTTGTAAATCGCTCAAGTGCTAACTTTTCGCCACTCTGCTTTTTGTCCAATAAGTAGGAGGAGCGGAACCAAAGGTCTCTCCATTCGGAGACCACCAAGGTTTGGGAAGCGAGTTCGATTTTTCCGTCTCGGGTAACTGTTCCAAGCGATTTAAATTCGATCTGAGCAGATGCAAGGAGTTTTTCTACTGCTCCATTCGCTTCTACTTGAATGAGGATACCTGGATTTTCGGAGAACAAGGCTTTTACTAAGTCCTTTTCTTCAAGTTGCGTCACATCCACGTGCAAACCTACAGATTGGCTTGGGAAGCACATTTCCAAAAGTGCCGTGAGTATGCCTCCCGAAGAAATGTCGTGACCAGCAAGGACGAGACCTTGGGAGATCAATTGCTGTACCGCTTCGAAGGCCTTTGCAAAATAGGTGGCATCGACTACGGTAGGTGGTGTTTGGCCTACTTTGTTGAGGACTTGGTACAAAGAAGAACCGGCAAGTTTGGCGGTATCCTTCGAGAAGTCAAGGTACAGCACCCGGGTGCCTTCTTGAGGGATGAGCGCAGTTTTCACCGTCTTTTGAATGTCTGAACATTCGCCAATTGCCGAGATAATCACCGTGCCTGGGGAGTAAACCACCTTTCCGTCAGGGTATTTCTGGGTCATGGACAGGGAGTCCTTTCCCGTAGGGATATTGACTCCTAGTGCAATGGCAAATTCAGAAACTTCCTGCACTGCACGGTACAGGCGGTCGTTTTCGCCCTTGTTTTTTGCAGGCCACATCCAGTTTGCCGAAAGCGAAATCCCTTTCAATCCAGCTGTGATGGGAGCAAAGATCAAGTTGGTCAGCGCTTCGGCAATGGCCAAGCGGCTGCCAGCCTCTGGGTTGGCCAGGGCGGCTACTGGAGCATGGCCGATGGAAGTGGCGATGCCTTTTTGACCGGTGAAGTCGAGTGCCATGACGCCCACATTGTTGAGGGGCAATTGGATTTCTCCGACAGTCTGCTGGGTAGCTACGCGGCCAGTGACGGAGCGGTCTACCTTGTTAGTCAACCAATCCTTGCAGGCTACTGCCTCGAGTTGAAGGACCTCTTTGAGGTAGGTGGTTAGTAATTTTTGTTGGTAATCGGCTTCTGTGAAGTTTGGACCATGTTGACTTACATCCTCCAGGATAGTTTTGGGAGAGGAGCCAAATAGGTAACTCAAGTTCCAATCCACCGGCTTTTCTCCGGTTTTCTGGTTTTCAAACTTGAAGTGCATGTCTCCGGTAGTCTCGCCCACCACATAAAAAGGAGCTCGTTCTCGGTCGGAGAGTTGCTGTAATAAAGAAATGTCTTTTTTGCCTACCACCAAGCCCATGCGTTCTTGGGACTCGTTGCCGATGATTTCTTTGGCGGATAGGGTAGGGTCACCTACGGGAAGTTGGTCAATGTGAATGGTGCCCCCTGTGCTTTCAACCAATTCAGAGAGGCAGTTGAGGTGTCCTCCTGCGCCGTGGTCGTGAATGGAGACGATTGGGTTATTTTCGCTCTCTGCCATGGCACGAATCACGTTGGAAACGCGCTTTTGCATTTCCGGATTGGAGCGTTGGATGGCATTGAGTTCGATGGCATTGGATAGCTCACCCGTATTCAAGGAAGATACCGCGGATCCGCCCATGCCGATGCGGTAATTGTCACCGCCCATGATCACGATTTGGTCCCCTGCTTTGGGTTCTGCTTTCTTGGTGTACTTGGCATTGGTGAATCCTACCCCACCCGCAAGCATGATGACCTTGTCAAAACCGAGCTGTTTCTCGTTTTCCTCGTGTTCAAAGGTAAGTACCGAGCCGGCGATGAGGGGTTGGCCAAATTTATTCCCAAAGTCAGAGGCACCATTGGAGGCCTTGATGAGGATGTCCATCGGGCTTTGGTAGAGCCAAGGACGATTGGGTAGATTTTTCTCCCAGCTACGTCCTGCTTCTGACCGAGCGTAGGAAGTCATGTATACGGCTGTGCCAGCGAGTGGGATGGAAGCCGTACCTCCAGCGAGACGGTCACGGATTTCACCCCCGGCACCGGTAGCGGCACCATTGAAGGGCTCCACGGTGGTGGGGAAATTGTGCGTTTCTGCTTTGAGGGAAAGGACCGTATCGATTTCTCGGGCTTCAAAAAAATCTGCTTGATGCTGTGTTTTCGGAGCGAATTGCTGGATGCGTGGTCCATGGACAAAGGCCACATTGTCTTTGTAGGCTGAGGCAATTCGGTTGGGATGACGCTTGGAGGTTTCCTTGATCAATTGGAAAAGTGTCATCGGCTTTTCTTCGCCATCGATGATGAAGGTGCCGTTGAAGATCTTGTGGCGGCAATGCTCGGAGTTGACCTGTGAAAAGCCAAATACTTCCGAGTCGGTGAGGGGTCGTCCAAGTTGTGTGGCCACCTGGTTGAGGTAGTCAACTTCTTCTTGGCTCAAGGCAAGGCCTTCACTTTTGTTGTAGGAAGCAATGTCTGTAATCGCTTTAACCGGCTCAGGTTGGAGCTGAATGTCAAAAATCTTTTGATCCAAACCCTCGTATACTTTTTGAAGCATGGGATCGATTTGCTCACCGGGTTGAAGAGGAATGAATTCCTCGATTCGCTGTATTCCAAGGATACCCATATTTCCTGTGATTTCTACCGCATTGGTAGACCAGGGGGTGATCATTTCTTTGCGTGGTCCAGAGTAATTGCCACTAATTTTGTCCGTTTGGATGGCTTTTGCTTCCCCAAAAAGCCAACTTAACTTTTGTAAGTCTTCTGCGTGCAGGGGTTGAGGTACTTGAACTCCATAAATGAGTTTCTGAGGGGATTCAAAGAAGAAAATCATGTCCTTGGGCGGGTAAGTAGCAAAGGTAAGAATTTGGCTTTTAGATCGTAAAAAGTAGGGGTAAGTTTTTGTTTTTTAAGTCGGATTAGTTGTTGTCTAATTGAACTAGACCTTGGACTCATTTTTTTTGGGTCTGTTGCAGGTAAGAAACTGTGGTCTCGATGAGTTGTCCGTGTCCTACCGGAAGTTGAACGAGCTTTAGTTGCGGAACTTTGGAGGTAAATCGCTCGAGGTTTTTGGGGGAAACCATGCGGTCAAACTCTCCTAAAAATACAGTTACTGGAATGGGATGCTGCCGCAGTTGCCGGATGATGGATCCTAGTTGCAGATTGATGCCACCAAGCACCTTCCAAACGAGGTAGGCTTGCGCTCTTTTGGAGCGGGTTTCGAGTTGGGTTTTGACAAACTTTACCAGGCTTTTCTGCAGCAGTCCAGTGGTTTTTAGCCCATCCACCAGGGTGAAAAATCGCTGGGGTCGAAATACGACCTGCTTGAATAGGGGTTGGATGCTATTGGGGTAGTTGCTTATGCTGTACCAGAGACCTGTTTTGATGCCGTCAGGAGCCAGGAGGCAAAGGCTGCGGATTCGCTCGGGAAGCAACTCATAACTGAGCAAGGCAAACTTGCCGCCCATGCTATAGCCCACCAAATGAAAGGTATCGATTGACTCTTGCTGGAGTAGAGCTAGTAAAATGACTTTCCATTCCTCTTTTTTTAAGGCTTTTTCCTAACTGTTCCAGCTGCTTTGGCCGTGGTAGATGAGGTCTACAAAAATAAAGAGTTGCGTGGGTGTGCGGAGTTTCTCAAAGGCGAGTAGGTCTTGGTGGCTTTGCCCATAGCCATGGAAGAAAATCCAAACCTCCGAACCACTACCTAAACTTCGGTAGGCTAGTTTACCAGCTGCATGCTTGATAAATTCCATGAGGTTAAAATTAACTTTTGTAAAAATGATTTTTCGAGAAATAATTAGTAATCTGAATCACCCCTATAAAAAATTATATTTTTAAATAGTCAATTAATCAATCTAATATTTTACAAATGGTTTGCAATATAGTCCGTATTGAAATAATATTTTAAATTAAAACCATGGAAACTTTAAACAAACAAATAGTTTCCTTAGTTTTGCACTCAAATTTAAAGGAGTGGTGGAGACTAGGCAACGAATTTTAGAGATAGCAACTGAGCAATTTGCCCGTTTTGGTGTGCGCACGTTTACCATGGAGGACTTGGCGAGGCAGGCAGGTATTTCCAAAAAGACCATTTACCAAGAGTTTGAAGACAAAAAGGATTTAGTAAAAGCAGTATTTGCAGCCATTTTGGAAGAAGATCAACAGAAGCTTTCCTTTATCCTAGAACAGAGGGATGGAGTCATCGAGCACTTGGTGAAGACCTCCCAAATGATGCGTGATCGGCTTACCTCTATCAATCCGTTGGTGATCCTAGAGGTTCAGAAATTTTATCCAGAGGCCTGGAAGCTTTTTGAATCTTTTAAGGATCAAACCATCCAAAAAGACTTGGTCAACGTATTGGAACTTGGGAAACAACTCGGGTATTTCCGACCTGAAATCGATTCCCGAGTACTTGCTAAAGTGCGCTTAACTCAAATTACTACTGCTTTTGATCCGAAAAATTTTGCAGATCCAGAATACAATTTGCTTGAAGAACAGCTGGTGATTCTGGACCACTTTCTTCACGGCATTTTTACGGAAAAAGGAAGACAAGCATTTTTAGTACAAAAAGACCTATTGAATTAAACCAACTAGTATATGAAAAAATACCTACTCCTACTTGCTTTGGTAGGGCTAAGTGCTTTCCAAGTAACCGCCCAACAGCTGGTGGAACTGAAACTTGAAGATGCCCTTACCTATGCCTTGGAAAATAATCCAAGCGCTAAAAATGCGCGCTTGCAGTTGCTGATTTCCAAGGCTACCATCAAGGAAACTACCGCAAGAGGGCTCCCACAAATTAATGGAGCCTATAACTTGGATTACAATCCAAGAATTCCAGTGGTATTTCTTCCCAACCAGCCCCCATTTGGTGATCCTTCCAATCCAAGCGATGTCATTCCGGCACGATTTGGGGTGAGTTATTCTTCCGGACTGGGTGTGACAGTCAGTCAAATGATTTTTGACGGCTCATTTTTCGTAGGACTACGTGCCGCCAAAACGCTCTTGGACCTGACCAACAAAGATTTGCAAAAAGCTGAAATCGATGTGGTTGAAAATGTGAAGAAGGCCTATTTCGGGGTTTTGGTAAATCAGCAACGCATTCGCCTTGCAGAAGCCAACTTGTCTCGAATCGACACGCTGCTCAAAGAAACAATTGCATTGCAGGAAGCAGGCTTTGTGGAAAAAGTGGATGTATCTCGCGTGCAAGTGCAACGAAACAATACCTACACGCAGGTACAAAGAAGCCAAACAGGATTGGATATCAGCAAGCAAATTTTAAAGCTTCAAATGGGGATGCCAATGGAATATGAAGTATTTCTTGCAGAGACTCTTGAGGAGCTATCTCCTAAAGAAGAGACACTTGCACTCTTAGGTGAAGAAGGAAAAGAGCGTGTGGAATTGGAACAAGTGGCCACACAACTTACGCTTGCTGGCTTGGATTTGAAAAACAACCACAGCCAATACATGCCTAGAATCGACTTTATTGGAAATACCCGAAGAAGTGGTGCAGGAAATGAATTGGATCGGGTGTTCAACAAATCCAACTGGTTTGGAAGTTCCTTGGTAGGAGTCAGCATGTCTATTCCCATTTTTGATGGCTTTTCCAAGGCAGCACGTATCCAAAAGAATCGCGTCCAAATTAACCAATTGGAGAACCAGCGATCTTTCTTGAAAGAGTCCTTCAAAACTGAATTGTATTCCGCCAAAGCTAATCTTAGAAATGACCTCAGCCTCTTGAAGGTACAGGAATCCAACTTGCAGTTGGCCACAGAGGTCTACCAGATTGCCCGAATCAAATACAAAGAAGGGGTAGGTTCCAACCTTGAAGTTGTGGAGGCTGATGCAGCCTTGATTCAAGCAGAGATCAATTACCTCGGTGCCATCTACGATGGCTTAATTTCCAAAATAAATCTTGAAAAAGCCCTGGGCTTGTTAAAGCCCAATTTGACAAACTAAACCAACGACTACACTCTATTTTATTCCTATGAAATCATTCCTAAACTTCGTCACCTTGCTTGCCCTTTCATTAGGGGTAGCCTCCTGTGCGGGAGATGGCCTTGAAGCAAAAAAAGCTGAATTGGAAGCACTGAAGAGCCAACTTTCGGAGTTGACTACTCAAATCAAAACTTTGGAGGCTGAGTTGATTGCTGCAGATCCTGCATTCGCTGCCGCAGCCAAAAAGCCCTTATTGATCACCACAGTTCCTGCCAGAAAAGGGGAATTTACGCATTATGTAGAGGTGACCGGATCGGTACTTTCCAAAAAGAATGTGAACATCAGTTCAGAGACACTTGGAAGAATTTTGGATATCCCGGCCATCGAAGGTATGCGCGTAACCAAAGGCCAAATCTTGGCAAAGGTGGATTCTGAAGCTATTCAGCGCAGCATGGAGGAATTGGAGAACAGCCTGTCTTTGGCACGAACCGTCTTTGAAAAGCAGGAGCGTCTTTGGAACCAAAAGATTGGTACTGAAATCCAATATTTGGAAGCAAAAAGCAGAAAAGAAGGATTGGAGAAAAGCCTAGCTTCCTTGAAGACGCAATTGGCAAAATCTACCCTTAGAGCTCCATTCAATGGAACTATAGAAACTGTTCGCGTTCGTGTAGGGGAGTTGGTGCAGCCAGGAGTTCCCATGTTTCAGTTTGTTGGAGAAAGCGACCTATTTATTGAGGCAGATATTTCTGAAAGTTATATCGGTGCCTTATCTAAGGGAGATTCTGTGGAAATTACATTTCCATCCATCGACAAAACAATCACTACGAAGGTATCTGCTACTGGTGCGATTATTAACCCAAATAACCGCACGTTTAAGGTAGAAGTTTTTCTCCCAAACCTGCCTGAGGTGAAACCGAATATGATTTCGGTATTGAAAATTCAGGATTACAAAAACAGTGAGAGCGTGGTTGTTCCTTCTCAGTTGATTCTTGCAGACACCAAGGGCGATTACTTGTTTGTGGTTGAAAATGGCCTTGCCAAGAAAAAATACGTGAAAAGAGGCTATACCTCAGGGGAGCAAACAGAAATCGTGGAAGGTCTTACTGGTACCGAGATTTTGGTAGACAAAGGGTTCCGTGAAGTGGGAGATAATTTTAGTGTGAACGTAGCGAAGCAGTAATCATGGATACTCCGCAAAAATCGAATACGATCCGAGAGTTTGGTTTGTCCAGCTTCAGCGTGGACAACTCTACCTCGATCATTATTTTGACGCTAATCATTACGGTATTGGGTTTGGGTGCGTACCGCACCATGCCCAAGGAAAGTTTTCCAGAAATCGTGATCCCTACCGTTTACATCGGGACTCCGTATCCAGGCAACTCGCCTGTGGACATGGAAAACCTAATTACCCGGCCTATCGAAAAAGAATTGAAGTCCTTGAATAATGTAAAGGACATCAAATCTACATCGGTACAGGACTTTTCATCCATTGTGGTGGAGTTTACTCCTGGAGTGGAACTTGCCAAAGCCATCCAAGATGTAAAAGATGCCGTAGACAAGTCAAAAAGTGAATTGCCAACTGACCTCGATCAGGAACCCAATGTATTGGAAGTCAATACTTCTGATTTTCCAATTATGAACGTGAATATTTCTGGGCCTTATTCAGAGCAGGAATTGAAGCGCTACGGGGAATACTTAGAGGATGCGATTGAGAAACTTCCAGAAATTTCTAAGGCAGACCTTGCAGGTACCGTAGAGCGTGAGATTCAAATCAATGTGGATCCCTACAAAATGGAATCCATGGGAGTAAGTTTTGGTGATATTTCCGGTGCAATCCAGAGCGAGAATTTGACTGCTTCTGGCGGTAGCATCAGGAATGGAGAATTTGAACGTACACTTCGTGTGGATGGAGAATTTACTAGCCCACAGGATTTGCAGGAAATTATCGTTAAAACAGACCAGCAAAAAATTGTGTATTTGAAAGATGTGGCCGAGATCAAAGACACCTTCAAGGACAGGACATCCTATGCACGCAGTAAAAACCTTCCGGTAATCACGATCAACGTAACCAAGCGAAGTGGGGAAAACCTGCTAGATGCAGCGGATAAAATCAAAGAAATCATTGAAACTACGAAAGCGAATCGATTCCCTGAAAATGTAGAGATTTCAATTACCAACGATCAGAGTAAGCAAACGCGAATTCAAGTCAGTGACCTAGAAAATTCAATCATTTTTGGAATTATTTTGGTGGTCTTGGTCTTGATGTTTTTCATGGGCTTCCGCAATGCGCTTTTTGTGGGTTCAGCCATTCCATTGTCTATGTTTATTTCCTTTTTGGTGCTTGATTCCTTTGGGATTACGCTCAACTTGATGGTGCTTTTTTCGCTCATCCTTGCCTTGGGAATGCTTGTGGATAATGGAATCGTAGTGGTGGAAAACATTTACCGAATGATGCAGGAAGGCAAATCTGCAGGGCAAGCTGCCAAGGAAGGAGTAGGTGAAGTGGCCTGGCCAATTATCACCTCTACGCTCACGACTCTGGCGGCATTTCTTCCCCTTGCTTTTTGGGATGATTTGGTTGGGGAGTTCATGAAGTACCTTCCGATCACGCTAATTATCGTGCTTTCCGCATCCTTGTTTGTGGCTTTGGTCATCAATCCTGTGATGACCGCGATGTTCATGAAGATAGAAGACATGACAAAAGAAAAGCCTAAAAAAGGTTCTATTCGAGCGGCAGGATTTTTGGGTCTGTTGGCGCTTGTTTGTTATCTCGTTGGATGGAACACCATAGGATCTCTTGCCCTAGTGTTCGCTGTATTGACTTTGGTGTATGTGTTCTTTTTGAGAAAAGCAGTGGGCTGGTTCCAGGCTGTCTTCTTAGTCAAATTGGAGAATGGATACGAATCGGTACTTTCTTTCTCCTTAAAAGGGAAAAATCCCGTGAAAATATTAATAGGAACCTTTTTACTCTTTATTTTCTCGATTGCTTTGCTTGCCATTCGAGCCCCTAAAGTCCTTTTCTTTCCAGATAATCAGCCCCAGTTGGTCAACGTATTCATCGAGTTTCCAATTGGAACAAGTATTGAAGCGACCAATGCCTTTGTAGATAAAATGGAAGATGAGATGATGACTGAGTTGGAACCTTATGGAGGCATCCTGGAATCGGTCATTACACAAGTAGGAGAAGGCACAGGTGACCCAACCCAAGGGCCAAGCCTACAGTCTACTCCTCATAAAGCGAAGATTACAATCGGCTTTGTGGATTACATTGATCGTCAAGGAATTGACACCAATGAAGCAATGGAAGTGATTCGCAACTTGGCGAAAGTGTATCCAGGCGTGTTGATCACAGTAGACAAGCAACAAAATGGCCCTCCCGTGGGTAATCCAGTCAATATTGAATTTGTAGGTGAAGATTACGAGCAATTAATTGCCTTTGTGGAGGAAACCAAGGCCTACTTGGAATCCAATGCTATTCCGGGATTGGAGGAGTTGAAAACAGACCTTTCCTTAGGTAGCCCTGAGGTAGTCGTTCGTATCGATCGAGAAAAAGCCAGACGATTTGGCTTGTCTACCTCCAGCATTGCTCAGGAATTACGAACATCCTTGTTCGGGCTTGAAATCTCCAAATACAAAGAAGGAGAAGATGACTACCCAATTTTGTTGCGCCTTGACAAAGATTCACGCTACGATATCAATACCTTGGTCAACAAAAAAATTGGTTTCCGCGATAAATTCGGTGACAAAAGAGAAGTGCCAATTTCCGCAGTAGCAAGTATACAGTATGGATCTACCTATGGGTCAGTAAAAAGAAAAGACTCGGAAAAAGTGGTGAGTATGTTTTCCAATGTCTTGGATGGATACAACCCCACAGAAATTAATTCGCAAATTAAGGACCTGATGGGGGCTTATCCAGTTCCTGAGGGAATCACGGTTAAGTATACAGGTGAGCAAGAGGAGCAAGCAAAGTCTCAGGCCTTCCTATTGAGAGCCTTGGCGATTGCAGTTTCCTTGATCTTCTTAATTATTGTTGCGCAGTTTAACTCAGTTATAAGTCCATTTATCATCATGACATCGGTGCTCTTTAGTACCATTGGAGTGTTCTTGGGCTTGGTTATTTTCAATATGGACTTTGTAGTCATTATGACGGGTATTGGAATTATTTCCTTGGCGGGTGTCGTGGTCAACAATGCGATTGTATTGATTGACTACACCGATTTGGTGCGCGCAAGAAAGCGCGAGGAATTGGGTATCCAAAAAGGAAATTACCTAACGCTTCCAGATTTGTTGGCGAGTATTGTAGAAGCAGGAAAAACCAGACTTCGCCCAGTACTCTTGACGGCCATCACTACCGTCCTAGGATTGATTCCATTGGCAATCGGAATGAACATTAATTTCGCAACCCTACTCAGCGAATTTGACCCTCAATTCTATGTGGGAGGCGATAATGCAGCTTTCTGGGGGCCGATGGCTTGGACTGTAATATTTGGGCTAACCTTTGCGACAGTTATTACGTTAGTACTAGTTCCAGTGATGTATTTGCTTACGGATAAGTTGACAATTAAACTTAGAAGAAACTAAACATCACTTTTTTAAGGTTGGTGGTTTTTTTGATCAAACCCTTGGAATACTGTTCCAGGGGTTTTTTCGTTTAGTTTCTAAAAACACAGCTATTTTTTTAGATTTGTGACCCCATAGACCCAAGTGAGATGCAGGAATTAAAATGGTATGTGATGTACACCCGTTCCCGGGCGGAAAAAAAAGTGGCCGACATGTTGGTGGAAGAAGGAGTAGAAGTGTACTTACCCCTAGTGGAGGAATTGCGACAGTGGTCTGACCGGAAAAAAAAGGTACAGAAGGCGCTATTCAACGGCTATGTTTTTGTGAAAACCCATCGAAATAACCTGTGGAACTGCCTAAAAATACCTGGGGCAGTAAAGTTTGTCCATTTTTCTGGAGAGCATGCGATCATTCGAGATGAGGATGTTGAAACGATCCAGCGCGTAGTGGCAACCGGAGTGGCCATTGAAACGGATGGCTCTGAAATCAGTCCAGGTGAAAAAGTGAAGGTGATTGGTGGATCGCTCGAAGATATGGTAGGGGAGTGTATTGAAAAAGGAAATAAGGACTACTTTCTCATTCGTATTCCAGGGATCTACCAAAACATGCTAGTCAGCATTCCTCGAAAGTTTTTGCAAGTAATTGAAAGTGCTCCAAGCGTGTAAACCTTTTTTTTGGGAATTGGGTTGACTTACAACCCTTCAAAGGCCTTTTGCACTTCCTCTTCGGTAGTCCTTAGTTTTTCACGGCAATAGGCCACTAATTCTGCTGCTTCCTTGACCAATTCAGAAAGTGTGTCCACGGAGGCAGAACCCTCTTCTAATTGAGCAAGAATAGCCTCCAATCGTTGCATGGCCTGGGTGTAGGTGTAGTCTTTCATTTGCTTTCAATGGTTTGTATGGTACTACTGATTTTTTGAGTAGAAGTGTGGGTAAGGATTTGGTCTCCGGGAGCCAACGTAAGTTGATGAATCGGCTTCCCCTTGGATTCTGTTCGGGTGTATCCTTTTTGGAGTAAGGCAGTTGGATCTAGTTGCCGACTTCCAGTTTCAAGTCTGAACAAGCCATCCTGTTGAAGTTTGATAAAACGCTGCAAGCCTTTTTGGAGTTGTTCCTTTCGATGTTCCAGTATGCTTTTTTCTTGCTTGGCCCCATTTTTAACGGAATGCTGGATTCGCAGCGCAGTAGTTTTCACCTTTTCTCCCTCTCGGGAAAGGAGTTGCTTGCCTTCCCCTTGAATGCGCAAGTGGCAAGCCTGAAGTTTTCGTTCTTCTTCGTTGAATTTGGAGCGGGTAATCCAATCCAATCGTTGCGCTGCGAGCGCCAAATTTTCCTCGTATTCTCGAAAACTAGAAAGAATAAATTCTGCTACTGCAGTTGGTGTTTTGAGGCGCGTATGCGCCACTAGATCGGCGATGGTTTCATCGCGTTCGTGGCCTATCCCTGTGAGTACAGGTAGCGTGAAATCGGCGATTTTGACTGCAAGCCGGTAATCGTCAAAGCAATCCAAATCCAGTTGCGCACCTCCGCCACGAATAAGGACCACGGCATCCAATTGAAGTTTTTCTGCTTGGTTGGCAACCTGGTCCAATGCCGAGAGCAGGCTCTCCACCGCTTCGTTGCCTTGCATCAGGGAAGGGAAAAGTTGGTGGTATACCTTGTATCCTTGGGAGGTTCCTGCTAGTTGGTTGATAAAATCGCCGTAGCCAGCAGCAGTAGCACTGGAGATGATTGCAATTCGTTGAATGACTAAGGGTAGGGGTAGTTTGGCATTGCTCCCAATCCATCCCTCTTGTGTGAGTTTGGCAATGGTTTCTTGTCGAATACGTGCTCTTTCCCCCAAAGAAAAGGAGGGATCGATGTCTTTGACATTCAAACTCAATCCATAGACCGGATGATAGGTCACGCTCACGTGGGCAAGAACTTTCATTCCATTTTTGAGGGAGGTGCCAGTGATGGCTTCAAATTTGGCGGCTACACTGCGGTAGGTAAACTGCCAGAGGTTGGCTCGAATCTTTGCTTGAACTTGGTTTCCCTGTTTCTCTACCAACTCAAAGTACACGTGTCCCTGCGGCGCTTGTCTAAAATCCGCTAACTCGCCTACCACCCAAACCAAAGGTTCAAGTTCCTTTTCTAGGACCTGCTGTATGGAGGTGGTGAGTTGTAAGACGGATAAAGGGGTCATGGATTACTGTTGCTTTGCCAAGCCGATTTTCTCACTCAAGCCTTGGCTAGCGCGCAACAAGGGTAGTCGTACTTGATCTGTTTGAATGACACCTAAGTGCAGCAGTAGATTTTTTATACCCACCGGATTTCCTTCTTCGTACATCAATCCATTCAGTTTCAACAAGGAATAAGCTGCTTGTTGGGCAGAAGCATCCTCCCCTTCGATTAGGGTTTTGAAGGTAGCGGGGAGTGCATTGGCCAAGACGGAGATCACACCACTTCCCCCGATGCTTTGCATGGGTTTGGTCAAGAGATCGTCACCGGACAAGAGTAAAAAGTCTTTCGGCATGGAGGCAGCGATCTGCATGCATTGCTCCAGGTTTCCACTCGCTTCCTTGATGCCAACGATATTGGGATGGTGGGAAAGGGTGAGCGTGGTGCTCGCGCTCAGGTTAGACATGGTCCGTCCTGGGATGTTGTACAGGACCAGGGGTACTGGCGAGGCATCTGCCAAGGCATGGTAGTGGGCGATGATTCCTTCCTGGGTTGGTTTGTTGTAGTAGGGACTTACAGATAAAATTCCAGCAACTCCATAAAAGTCGGTTTGCTCGATTTCGTCGACTAGTTTTTGGGTAGCATTTCCACCCAAACCTAGCATCAGTGGAACTCTCCCCTTGTTGTACTCCACAGATGCTTTGAGTACCTGGGCTTTTTCTGCGGTGGTGAGCGTTGCCGACTCCCCCGTAGTACCAAGTACAACCAGGTAGTCTACACCACCCGCAATCACATGGTCGATTAAGCGCTTTAAACTATCAAAATCGATCCCTTGATCTTCCTGAAATGGGGTGACTAGTGCCACTCCGATACCTTTGAATGCGTTCATGTGGAAGTTTTTAAATCAACAACAAATATAGGGTCTTGCCTGGGTATTTAGTGAAAATGACCCGTAAATACGGCTGTAAATGGTACCTAAATGTAAACCATGTAACTTTAAATTATCGATTCTTGTTTGGCCTTAGTATTGAAAAGAAGGATAGGAATCGAGGGTAAAATCGCATCCTCTATACTAAACTCAAGGCGCTGGTTGATTCGAATTTGAATTACTGCATAAAAAAGAAGTATTTTAAGTTAAATTTATACCCGATCTTCATTTTTCTTCCAGTGGAACTTGTAATCATCCTTTTGCTTGTGCTTTTAAATGGCGTCTTTGCCATGGCAGAACTATCCCTTGTTTCTTCTCGAAAGTTCAAGTTGGAAAGCCTAAAAAAGCAACGAAAGTTGGGTGCAAAAGAGGCCTTAGCTCTTTCGGAGAATCCGACCAAATTCATGTCTACGGTGCAAATAGGCATAACGCTTATCGGTGTTTTGCTGGGGGTTTATGGGGGAAAAAACATCACGGATGACCTGGAATCCTTGCTCCTTCAGGTTCCTTTTTTGCAGCTTTATGCGAATACCTTGGCCGTTGGTCTAGTCGTGGTGCTGATTACCTACCTGTCCATTGTTCTGGGAGAATTGTTTCCCAAAAGGCTGGGCATGACTTTTCCAGAGCAGATTGCCTTACGCGTGGCCAAACCCATGGTCTGGTTGTCTAAATTGACCAGCCCTTTTGTTTGGCTGTTGACCGTTTCCAATGATTTTTTACTCTGGGTTTTTCAAATCAAGCGAACTTCTGAAAGTAAAATTTCTGAGGAGGAGTTGAAGGCTCTGATCAAAGAAAGTGCGGAGGGGGGCGAAATCATGGATATTGAACAGGACATCGTGGAGCGCGTTTTTGAATTGGGGGATCGACGGATCAATACCTTGCTCACGCACCGAAATGAATTGGTCTTTTTCAATACGACTGATACCGAAGACATGGTCCGATTGAAAATCAGTGAAGAAAAACATTCCGCCTATCCGCTCTGTAAAGACGATGATTTGGATCAAATTGTCGGTATGGTGCTGGTGAAGGATCTCTTCGATCCCATTCTTCAGGAAGGGTTTGATTTGAAAAAAATTGCCAAAGTCCCACTTTTTTTAAATGAGAGCATGTTTGCTTACCAAGCTCTGGAATCGTTTAAGGCGCATCGCCTGCATTACGGATTGGTCATCGATGAGTACGGGGTCACGGTGGGTATGGTAACCATGGATGATGTGGTAGATGCGCTGGTAGGGGAGTCCACTGAAATGGATCAAACCGATTACCAAATCGTGGAGCGGGAAGATGGCTCTTGGTTGATCGATGGGCAGTATTCCCTGATCGATTTTGAGAAGTATTTTGATTTTGAAATTTCTTATCAAAATAAAAATTTCACGACTTTGGCAGGCTTAATCTTGCATCAAAGTGGATCCATTCCGAATGTGGGAGATACCGTTATCGTAGAAAAACTACGACTTGAGGTAATTGACAAGGATGGGCAACGAATCGACAAGGTGCTTGTAAGCCGGGTCTAAGGCAGACTTCTTCTTTGCCTATAGCATCCCAAGCATCTAGCCTCTTCTTTGGATTTAGGATTGTACCAGTTTCAAAAACTCAGCTTCAGAAAGTAAAGGAATGCCCAACTTCTGGGCTTTTTCTTTTTTGCTCGGTCCCATTTCTTCCCCTTCGATGATGAAGTCTAGGTTTTTGGAAACCGAACTCAGGTATTGCCCTCCATGGGCCTGTACAAAGGTGACAATCTCATCCCGTTTGAAGTGATTCAATTTGCCAGAGGCTAAGATTCTTTTACCCTCCAGCGCATTGCCGAGCGCCACAATTTCTCCTCCCTGCATCTCAAAATTCAAGCCCTGTGCTTTCAATTGGGAGATGATTTCAAGATTAGCTGGCTGAGCAAAAAACTCCTGAAGGCTATGCACGAGGGTTTCTCCTACGCCATTGATTTCTAGCAATTCTTCCGCTGTGGCAGCTTGAAGTTTTTCGAGGGTCCCAAAATGCTTTGCAAGGAGTTGTGCCGTATTCTCCCCAATATTTCGGATGCCAAGGGCAAAAAGGACTTTGTCAAAATCCTGAGATTTGGAAGCAAAAATCCCTTCCATCATGTTGCTGATGACGCCTTCCTGGAAGGTATTGGCTTTGAGTTTTTTGATTCGTTCTTGAAGTTCGTCAGGAAGGCTGAGTTGGAGTTCAAGGAGGATAGTATGGATGGTGCCGTGCTTTTTGCTGGCTTCCAAGATCTGTTCAAACTCCACCCTACGCCCAAGGAATATTTCCAAGACTACTGCTACCGGGATGTAGTCTTCCACCTTCATTAATTCCACATGGGTGGCCAGGTTTTGCAGTAAAAAGTCGACCATTCCTACATTGGAAGGTACTTTTTTCTTCCAAACTTTCAATTGCGTCTGAAAAGCGCGGATCCGATCTCGAAGGGGGAGATGGGTGTTTTCCAGGAGGAAGTCTTGGATTTGCTTGAGGGAAATTCCCTCGGTCAGCGCAAACAAAACTTTATCTAAGGAGATGTACAGCAGTCCATTGACTTCCCGTTCATACTGGTCTTGGCTCATCTCTAGCCCGAGCAATTCCTGTTGCTGACTATCCAAACTGTAGATGTCCGCATAGTTGCGAATGAATCCCTGGTCGATCAAGGCGCGGATTCGTTCCGTACCCATGGAGTCAATGTCCATGGCTCGCTTGCTTACAAAATGTTCGATGCGCCCCAGGAGCTGTGGAGGACAGGCAGTGGCATTGGGGCAGTAGTGTTTGGCTTCCCCTTCTTTCCGTTCTAAGGTGCTGCCGCATTCCGGGCAATGGCTGATGTAGGCAATTGCTTGAGCACCGGCTCTTCGCTTTTCGGGATTGACTGCCGTGATTTTTGGGATAATTTCCCCTCCCTTTTCTACGGATACAAAATCACCTGTATGGAGATCTAGCCGCTCGATTTCATTGGCATTGTGCAAGGATGCGCGTTTGACCGTGGTACCTGCAAGTTGTACCGGCGCTAGGTTGGCTACAGGAGTGATGGCTCCAGTTCGCCCCACTTGGTAGGTAATGGAGAGCAACTCTGTTTCCGCACTTTCTGCTTTGTATTTGTAGGCAATCGCCCAGCGTGGATTTTTTGCAGTAAAGCCCAGTTCTTCCCGTTGCTGGTAATCGTTGATTTTGATCACGACCCCATCCGTATCTAGGGGCAATTCAAAACGTTTTTCCCTCCAAGATTCAATGTAGGCAAATACTTCTTCGATGGTTTTTGCCTTTTGGTAGGTAGGGGACACGTTGAATCCCCAACTTTCCAACAGGTGAATCGCCTGATCGTGCTGATTTACCTCCAAGTCATCTCCCAGCAGCTGGTAGAAATAACAGTTGAGCCTGCGCTTGGCCACCACGCTGCTGTCCTGCATTTTGAGGGTGCCTGAAGCGGCGTTCCGTGGATTAGCGAGCAAGGCTTCCCCTTTGGCTTCTCGCTCTGCATTAATTTTTTCGAATTCCTTGAGGGGTAAAAAAATCTCGCCACGAACCTCAAAACGGCTTGGAATGGATGCTCCCTGTACCTGCAAAGGGATGTTTCGAATGGTCTTCACATTTGCAGTGACATCGTCTCCTTTGGTACCGTCTCCACGGGTTACTGCCCGTACGAGCTGTCCATTTTCGTAGACGAGGGAGATGGCAACCCCGTCAAACTTCATTTCACAGAAGTACTCGTAATGGGTGTCACCCAAACCTTTGACAATGCGCTCATCAAAAGCGGTTAACTCCTCTGCCGAGTAGGTGTTGCCCAAGGATAGCATGCGGGACTCGTGGGCAACCGTCTGAAATTCTTTGGTGATGGTGCCTCCCACGCGCTGGCTAGGACTATCGGACTGAAGTAAGTCGGGATATGCCTTTTCCAAGTGGATCAACTCTTCTAACAGTTGATCAAATTCGTAATCAGAGATTTCTGTACGGCTTTCTTGGTAGTACAGCTGGTTATGGTAATTGAGCTGCTGGGTGAGTTCTTGGATCCGAGTTGCGGCTTCAGCGTGGGTCATGCAAGGCTAAAATTTCTACCCTAAAAATAAGGGTTAAGGCGCAAGAAATTACGCTTTGAAGTGAATTATGCCTTCATTTTTTTGAGTGGATTCCGAATTCACGACGAAATGCCTTTGTAAGGATTTTATAGCTTACTTGGGTGACAGGCTTCCCTTGAATTTTCTATCTTTGTAGTTTAGTTTCAGAAAAAGCAGTTGTTTTTTCTAGGAGCGATACAACACCCACATGAGCGATACCAAATTTAAACGCTATACTGTTACCTCCGCTTTGCCTTATGCGAATGGACCACTTCACATTGGCCACCTGGCAGGCTGCTACATTCCGTCTGACATTTATGTGCGCTACTTGCGGTCCCAAGGCAGAGATGTGGCCTACATCTGTGGCTCCGATGAGCATGGCGTAGCGATTACGATCAAGGCAGCCAAGGAGGGGAAGACGCCTCAACAGGTCGTGGATCATTACCATGAGATGATGAAGGGCAGTTTTGAACAATTTGGGATTAGTTTCAACCATTATTCCCGAACTTCTGCACCCATCCATCACGAGACAGCACAAGAATTTTTTACAAATCTGTACCAAAAAGGGGAGTTTCTAGAGCAAACTACCGCACAATACTACGATGAGGAGGCAGATCAGTTTCTTGCCGACCGCTACATCGAAGGCACCTGCCCTAAATGCGGCAACGAGCACGCCTATGGGGATCAGTGTGAGAAATGTGGAACTTCGCTTAGTCCCACCGATTTAATCAATCCCAAGTCCAAGTTGAGTGGGAGAACTCCAATTCTGAAGGATACGACCCATTGGTTTTTGGACTTGGCTCGCTACCAGGATTTTTTGAAAAAATGGGTTTTAGAGGAGCATGGTGATGATTGGAAAAATAATGTGCTAGGACAATGTCGCTCCTGGCTAGAGGCAGGAGATGGACTCCAAGCTAGATCCATGACACGAGATTTGGATTGGGGTATCCCAGTTCCACTTCCTGGTGCCAAAGGAAAGGCACTATATGTTTGGTTTGATGCCCCAATCGGCTACATCTCCGCTACCAAGGAGTGGGCAAAAGAGAAAGGAATTGATTGGGAGCCTTACTGGAAAGACAAGGATACCAAGTTGGTGCACTTTATTGGTAAGGATAACATTGTATTTCACTGCATCATTTTTCCTGCCATCTTAAAAACCCATGGAGGCTATGTCCTTCCAGATAATGTTCCCGCGAATGAGTTTTTAAATTTGGAGGGAGACAAGATTTCTACTTCCCGAAATTGGGCTGTTTGGCTCCACGAGTACTTGGAAGAATTTCCAGGGCAGCAGGATTTACTGCGGTATGTGCTGACTGCGAATGCACCAGAGACGAAGGACAATGATTTTACTTGGAAGGACTTTCAAGTTAGAACCAACTCAGAGTTGGTGGCTATCTATGGCAATTTTGTGAACCGGGCTGTGGTACTCACCCAAAAGTTTTTTGATGGAATTGTGCCTGCACGAGGAGAATTGCGAGGAATTGATCAGGACTTGCTTCGTGAATTGGAGGCGTTTCCAGAAAAAATCGCTACTTCGATCGAACGATTCCGATTCAGAGAGGCGCAGGGATTGGTGATGGATTTGGCGCGTATGGGGAACAAGTACTTGGCGGATACCGAGCCTTGGAAAGAGGTCAAAACAGATGTGGACCGCACCCAGACCATCCTAAATATTGCATTGAATGTAGCGGCAAATTTAGCGATCCTATCTGAGCCCTTCCTGCCATTTACTGCCCAAAAACTGTACCGCACCTTTGACCTGAAGGCCACTACCTGGTCAGATGCTGGAAATGGAAACCTAATCCAGGCAAATCGTGCGTTGGGGGAGATAGGACTACTTTTCGAAAAGATTGAAGACGAAGTGGTAGAGAAACAAATTCAAAAACTAGAAACTGCTAAAAAAATGAATGAAGCGGCTGAACTTCCTGTTCCTGCGATGAAGGAACTGATTACATACGATGATTTTGCGAAGCTGGACATGCGCGTGGTGACGGTACTTGAGGTGGAGGCGATGCCTAAGTCCAAGAAATTACTCAAGTTGAAGGTGGATACTGGTCTTGGACATCGAACTGTTTTGAGCGGGGTTGCAGAGCATTTTGATCCTGAATTTTTGGTAGGCAAGCAAGTGACGATGCTGATCAATTTGGCACCTCGTAAAATGATGGGGATTGACAGTGAAGGAATGATCTTGATGGCAGCCGATACCAATGGCAAATTGAAGTTGCTCCAGCCACACGAGGTGACATCTCCAGGCTCAGTAATTTCCTGAGGAGTAGCAAAGCATAAAAAAAGGAGACAAGTTTTTGTCTCCTTTTTTTATTTGCATCAAGTTCAGATTTCAATCTGTGTCGACCTCAATTGGATTTTACAGCTCCTTTGGGCATCTCAAATAGATCACTATCCAGTTCTTCTTTGACTAAAAAGACATCCGAGAAGCTGGTTTGGTAGCGGATTCGTTTGCTTGAGTCATTTTCGATTTGGTAACCCGTAATGACGCGTGGGAAGATTAGCCCACCTGCATCGCGGTAGTCCTCGTATTTCAAGGCTTCTTGTACTTGATTTCCCTTATCGTAAAATGTGACTGCAAATAATACCCATGCCAACTGCCCCGTATTCGGGTCGATCAAAAGTTCATAGCGGTTGGAAGGCCCTATAAGTTTCCCATCTTTCACTTTTGCTTCCAGAGTAGGGTAGCTGATGCCATTGAATACTCGGTTATCTAGCGGGGTGATCGTTACCAAGGTATCGGTAAGTGTGTAGGGGATACTGAGAAATGTCGAATACAAGTTGTGGTAAAAGCGTACCGAATTGCCAGGAAAGGCTTGACGATTGGGGCTTATCCAAACTTGCTCCCCGTCATTTCCTGCTTGAAAAAGGTCTGCATCGATGCGCACTTTGCCATCGCGGAGATCGAGGTAATGATTTTCCCATTCCAAGGTGGTTTCATGCACCATTGCAAAAGACAAGGACTTGGCATCCACCCATTGTGCCCAATCTCCATGTGCTTCCAATAGTTTTTTGAAGTGTTCGGGCTGCTCTAGTCGGGGATCAGGCCCTTGATTTTTTTCCTGACAAGAAAATAGAGCGAATAGAAGTATTGCCGGGAAAATAATTTTAGACAGATTCATAAGCGGTAAAATTTTCTAAATATACCAAAACAGCGAGATGTTCATCGATTTTGGAATGCGATTGTCAACGTATAGCAGAATTTTTTAAAAAAAAATAAGGATGGGTATTCGAAGAAATAAAAGTCTTGTTTAGATTTGTTCCAAATAAAAATAAGCAACTATGTGGAAGCCCATCCGCCAATTCCTCAATGACATCCACTTGTATGCTGGATTGCTTAGCGCAATCATCGTCATTGCGGTATGTTTTACCGGGACGCTGTATGTTTACAACACAGAAATTCGTGAATTTTTTGATTCTGAGCGCTATTTTGTCTCAGCCCAAGGGGCTCCCAAAACATTAGAAGAATTACAAGTTGGCCTTCAGCCGCTTCAACAAGGCAAGTTGGTGGGTGTCACTACCTACGAGGAAGCTGACAGGTCGGTACAATTTCAAGTGAAAATGGAGGGTGAAGAGAAGGCCATCACCTATTTTGTAGATCCTTATTCAGGAATAGTTTTAGCAGATAATGCGCAAAAAACTCCTTCAGAGGAATTCATGGGCTATGTCTTTTCCTTACACCGCTGGTTGCTTTTGGACAAGGTGGAGGCGCCCATACTAGAAAGCATGACCAACCAAGAATTAGGCCGCTTGATCAATGGGATAGCCACTTCCTTGTTTTTGTTAGGCGTACTTACTGGAATTTTCCTCTGGCTTCCCAAAAAGGCCAAAAATTGGAAACAGGGCTTGACCGTAAAATGGTCTGGCAATTGGAAACGGATCAACCATGACCTGCACAATACCTTGGCTTTTTACTCGATCCTTGCCTTGTTTATCATGGCCGTGACGGGTCCCTTCTGGTCCTTTGGCTGGTACAAGACGGCTTGGCAGAAAACCTGGGATACCTACCAAGCGCCCAAAGAGGAGAAGAAGGAGGATAAATCCAAAGAATCGAGTATTGCTGAGCAAGTAGAAGAGGATTCTACGGCTATCCCTGAACCCCAAATCATCTCTCTTGATGAAGCAATTGCAGCAGCAAATCAGCACTTAACTTATGCTGGCGTGGTCAAACTTACTTTACCCGAAGAACCGCAAGGGGATCTTGCCGTGAGCAAATCTCGAACTGGATTTTTTGCTAGAGCGGGAGCGGATCAACTGAAGTTGAATGCACAAACCTTGGAGTTAAAAGAAAAGGTGCTTTTCAAAGAACTTCCGGTTCGCCAGCAGATTGGAAAGTCGGTGAAGGCCCTGCACACGGGAGAGATTTTCGGAAAGTTTACCAAGTTTTTATGGGCAGTGGCCTGTGCGATTGCAACTTCTCTTCCCATCACCGGAACCTTGATTTGGTGGAATAAGCGCAAGAAAAAGAGAGGTGCCAAAGGAGAAAAAAAATCAGAAGTAGGCTAAAAGCCAACCGCACTTAGGCTCCCACAGTTTTTCAATTGAACTTCTAGTCACTCGATTTTTTTGAGTAGGTATCGTGGATTTTCCAAAAAATAGGGAAAATTTACAGCATGAGAATCCTAGTAGTAGAAGATGAGCAAGGAATATCCAATTTCTTAAAGCAGGGATTGGAGGAAGAAGCCTTTGCCGTGGATGTAGCAGACAATGGGAAGGTGGGTTTGGAACTGGCTCTATCCGGAAATTACGATTTACTCTTGCTAGACTGGATGGTGCCGGGAATGAGTGGAATCGAACTCACGCGGCTGTTTCGCAAGGAATATCCGGCAACCCCTATTATTTTTTTAACGGCCAAGGATACTGTGGATGAAACGGTCTTTGGGTTGCAAAATGGGGCGAATGATTACATCAAAAAACCCTTTCATTTTGAAGAGCTTCTAGTGCGTATTCGTGTTCAGATGCGTAATTCCGCACAAACTGAAGAAAAACTGACCCTTGGCCCTATTGTTCTAGAACCAGAAAAGCATTTGGTCCTGTTGGAAGGCAAGGAAGTGCTGTTGACACAAAAGGAATTTGCCCTCCTCGAATACCTCGTCCGCAACAAAAACAAAGTCTGCAGACGTACCCGAATTATTGAAAGTGTCTGGGACATTCATTTTGACTACAACACGGGCATCATCGATGTATTTATCAATTCCTTGAGAAAAAAGCTCCAGTTAAAGAAAGGGGAAGACTACATACAAACCATCCGTGGGGTAGGGTACATGGCCAAAGACTTATGAATACCTCCTACAAAGAGCGGATCGCAAGAAGGTTGACTTGGGTCACTGCCCTGATTTTCTCGTTGGTATTTCTCCTGATTTATTTGGTAGCCAATTTTACCGTAGTTCGAAACATTGACCGGGAGCTCCAACTAGAGGTTGATAAACACAAGGGGGAGATTTTTTTAGTAGATGGCAAAATCCGTTTTCTGTACTTGAATGAATGGAAGCAGATGGAGCATACGCAGCTTCAACTGAACCCGATTTTCATCGAAATAGTCGATTTGGAAGGAAATTCCATGGATCGATCTCCCAATCTGGGGGAAAATCACCTCACCTTTTCTCCCGAAAAAGCAAAAGCTGAAGAGGCCTGGACCCAGAAAATCGGTTCCCGTGAGGTGCGGCAGCGTCAGATTCCACTGCTGAACGCAGGCAAGCAAGAAGGCTACTTGTTATTGGCGAAGTCCTTTGAAGATTCCCGTGAACTGCTGGACAATCTGCGAAATGTATTGTTGTTGATTTATCCTTTGATACTCGTTTCGCTCTACTTGAGCATGCGCTACCTCGCTGGCAAGAGCATTGAGCCCTTGGAGAAAATCAGTTTGAAGACCAACCTGATCACCCAGCAAAATCTAAACGAGCGTGTTCCAGAAACTGGGACCAATGACGAAATAGGGCAGTTGACTCGGGCCATCAATAGTTTATTGGGACGTCTGGAACAGGCCATGCAACGGGAGAAGCAGTTTACTTCGGATGCTTCCCACGAATTGCGCACCCCACTGGCGGTATTGAGAGGAACTTTAGAAGTATTAATTCGAAAGCCCAGATCTGCGGAAGAGTACGAGACGAAAGTAAAAACAGCCTTGGTGAGCATTGACCGAATGAGTGCCATGCTGGACCAATTGCTGGCCTTGGCTCGGGTAGAAAATGGCAAGAATTTGGTGAAAGAAGAGTTGGAGCTCATTACTTTTTTAGAGGAGCTTGCCGATAAAATAACGGAAGAACAAGCACAACCAATTCAATTCCAGTCCTTGGTGGGGGTTCCGATTTATGTGGCCACTCATGAAAAGTCTTTGGAGATGATTTTGCAAAACCTTCTGGAGAATGCTGTCAAGTATTCGCAACCTGGAGGGGAGGTAATCCTTCGCGTTGGCAAGGAAAGAGAGGCATTCATAGAGGTGGTGGATTCGGGTTCTGGTATTGCTTCGGAATACTTGGAGCAAATTTTCGATCCTTTTTTTAGGGTTCAAGAAGCATTAGACCATGGAATTCCGGGTACCGGTTTGGGCTTGGCGATCGTCAAAAAATTGGCTCAAGAATCTTCCATCCGCTTGTCGGTAAGCAGTGAAAAAGGGAAGGGAAGCACCTTCCGTTTGGACTTCAACGAGACTTCTTAAGGAAAAATTAAGAATGGACTAAGTTAGTCCTAAGGGGGGTATTGGAATTTTGTACACTACCCTAGCCTAGGACTTATGCTTGACCGGATCATACAGTGGAGTATTTCCCATAAATTTTTAGTAGCCCTGTTTATTGCAGCATGGGTTGGTTTTGGAATTTATTCCTTAGCCAATCTGCCCATAGGTGCAGTTCCAGATGTGACCAACAACCAGGTGCAGGTCATCACGACTTCTCGAAATTTAGCGACCGAAGATGTTGAAAAGTTTCTCACCTATCCCATCGAGTTGGAAATGGCCAACCTTCCGGGCATCAAGGAGATTCGATCCATTTCCAAGTTTGGGCTTTCGGTAG
>JACCDO011540411.1_pt1 | contig 43484 bp, 32 predicted proteins | sample 7446101 | NCBI WGS metagenome assembly JACCDO01 (sample SAMN15323440, study PRJNA562643) | freshwater metagenome | isolation source: river surface water | place: USA:Blue River Watershed | collected 2017-08-16 | reverse complement strand
CCTATAGATGGAGGCACTATTGTTTCAACTAACTGGGGTGATGGAACTACAAACACTGAAAGAAGTCATGAATATACTAGTTCAGGAACTTATACTATATTGGTTTATGGAAAAGGTATTACCACTTTTAATTACTCTTTAGTAGGAACAGGTTCTGATTTATTAACACGATGTGATAGTTTTGGTGAAATTGGAATTGCTAGTTTAAGTGGTGCTTTTGTTGGTGCGGTTAATTTAACAGTGGTTTCAAGCACTTTACCTTCAATACTTTCAACTGTTGCCTATATGGGTTATGCATTTTATAATGCGAGTGCTTTTAATGGAGATATAAGTGGTTGGGACACTTCCACGGTTCTTGATATGAGTAATATGTTTAGTGGTGCGAGTGCTTTTAATGGAGATATAAGTGGTTGGGATACTTCCCAAGTTACTAATGTGTCTAATATGTTTAATCATGCTACTGCTTTTAATCAGAATATAGGTGGTTGGAATGTATCAAATGTTACAGATGTGAGTAATATATTTAATCATGCTACTGCTTTTAATCATAATATAGGTAGTTGGAATGTTTCAAATGTTACAAATATGAATAATATGTTTGACGGTGCCACATCATTTAATGGAAACATAAGTGGTTGGACAACTGCACTTGTTAGATATATGACTTATATGTTTGCAAATGCTACTTCTTTTAATCAAGATATAAGTGGTTGGAATACAAGTAGTGTTACAAATATGGATGGTATGTTTTATAATGCCACTGCTTTTAATTATAATATAGGTGGTTGGAATGTTTCCCAAGTTACAAATATGTCTAATATGTTAAGTAATTCTGGGTTATCTATAACAAATTATGATGCTTTGTTAAATGGATGGGCATCACGAACTGAACAATTTAATGTACCCTTAGGTGCTCTAGGACTAACATGCACATCTGCTGGAGCAGTAGGGCGAAATACATTAACAGGAACTTATAGGTGGACAATTACAGGGGATATTACGCCTCCTCCTCCTCCTTCTATAGTTTGTTTCAAAGAAGGTTCCAAAATCCTTACTGATGCCGGTTACAAACCCATTGAGACTTTAAGAAAGGGTGATTTGGTTAAAACTGTGAAACATGGTTATAAAGCAATTAATATGATTGGTAAAAGAGAAATATACAATCCTGCTGAAAAGGAAAGAATTAAAGACCAACTTTACAAGTGCTCAAAAGAGCAATACCCTGAAATATTTGAAGACCTTGTTATTACAGGATGTCACTCCATTTTAGTAGATGAATTTACTAATCAAAAACAAAGGGAAAAAACAATAGAAGTGAATGGAAAAATTTATGTGACTGATAAGAAATACCGTTTGCCTGCGTGTGCAGATGAAAGAAATTCTGTTTATGATGTTAAAGGCAATTTTACAATTTACCATATTGCTTTGGAAAATGATGATTATTACATGAACTATGGAGTTTATGCAAATGGACTTTTGGTAGAAACATGCTCAAAAAGGTATTTGAAGGAACTATCTAATATGGAATTGATTGGATAATTAAATATTTAGTAAGAAACCAAAGGAAACCCATAAATAAAATACATTCATAAGAAAAAAGGAAGGATCCAAAGGAAACACAAGAGAATACATAAAAGGAAGGACCCAAAGGGATAGCACCGAAGGTGCTACACTTCTAGGCGCCTTTGGAATAACTGCCTTTGGCAGTTACACTTGGAGCAACCTTTGGTTGCTCTCCGCCTTGGAACCTTGGTTTCCTTTACCTTGGGTTCCCCTGGAAAATTGATTTCTTTTTTGAACCATTCAAAAAAGAAACACAAAATATAACACATATGAAAATAACAAACACAATGAACATTTTATTAGGACTCTGGATTTTAATGACCGTTGCCAGTGCTGCAAGCACCTTCTTGTTGGACAACGAGGGGTGGACCGTGAACCAAGGATTTAACCGCAATTTGAACAAAGGTTATGCAAAGGATGCCAAGCACTACGAATACAACACGGGCAATTTGAACCGCTACATCACGGGCAAGGACGCCATCGTGAACGTGGATTGGAAACACAAGGATGATGCCGACCTGTGGTATTTCGTGTCGCCTCCTTCGGAGGACAAACCTGTTGGCAAGGGACCCTACGCCATCACATTTACCATGTCCAGTTTCATGGGTGATTTCAAAAAGGTGAATTCGGGCACTAAAGAAAGGGCAGTCATACTGCGATCCGACAAAACGGAGTTATGGGTGTCGATGCCGACCGAATATGATGGAACAGAGCAGACCTTCTGGATTCCATTGATTGGCGCGACAACTCGAAAAAAAGAGGATGACGGACGGTTGTCAAGGGTGTCCGATAGAGAAATTCAAAAAGTGTTGGAAAACCTAAAAGAAATCGCCATTTTGGGGGATTGGACACAGGGCATTGAGATGATTGGTTTGGACGATGTGGCGATAGAGGCAATGTAATTATGGTTTTGGGGAGGAGGAGGAAGAACTTTTGCTGGTTTTTCTTCTTTTGGTGGATTTCCTAGACCTAGTTCTTTTGGGAGAAGCAGCAAAAGGGAAAGAGGCGTAAACCGGGTCGGGCACAATCGTTTTTTTCATAACAATATGTTCTCCGTCATCATCGCGCATAACAAACCCTGTATCAACGGCATATCCATATTTTTCATACAGGGGTCTTAGGTCGGATTCCTTGGTCTTTTCGACCATCAAATGACTCTCTGTTTTTCCAAAAAGGTAATGGGCAAGTTGTTCAAACAGGTGCATTGTGGGTTTCACTGGGGAAGACGCGGATTTTTTAGATGGGTCGGGGGCGTTGCGGCACAGGTCGCAAATCCACGATTGCGCTTCCTGGGAAGGGTCGGCAGACCAATTATAAACTTGCAGAGACCCGGATGCTTGGTCAGCACTTGCTTTTTTGGATTCATTGACAAACACATATAAACTGACATTGACGGTGTCCAATTGTGTTTTGACAATACTTGCTGTGGTGCCGAGGCAGGTCACCATTTTCCCTTTGGTTTTGTCGAATTGTTTGCGGGTCGAGAATTTTTTGATAATGTATTTGTATTCATCCGAATCTGGCGTTAAAGGCGCGAGAAAAACAGAGGTTTCGTAGGGAATTCCATTAAAAGTTATCTTATTTTTCAGTTCTTTTCCGACCTTGGAGGGATCTTTGACAGTTTCGACGTCACTCATTGTATTTTGGTAATATAAAATACAATGTGAAATTATGCGCCTAATATTTAATCAAATATCGAATAACTAAAAAGGGTTGCATGTTGTTGTGGGCGTTTCCACTACCGGCGTTATTAATGGTAATGCCGGTGGTTGATGAATTAATGTTATTCCAAGTTCTTGAACCGGCGCCATCAGCAGCGAATGAAGGAGGACTTCCACCACTGTTGTTGAAATCATCATTGACTGTTATTTGAGAATGTGCATGACCAGGGTCACTAATGTCGTGACTGTGACTGGGCATTTCGCCTGTAGTCAATGTGTGGGTTTCAGCACCGCCGGATGTTGCGAATACACGATTTGACAAATCCGGACCTTGTCCGGCGCCAATGCCAACGCGTCCTCGAAGGTCGGGCAAATTAAAACTCAAATCAGTGGGTGCTCCACCATATGTGTTTCCAATTGCCGCAAACAAATCAGCATAGAAACTTTTATTGCAAGATGCGCCATTGCAGTTCAACCAACCATCAGGGATAACAATAGCAGCAGACTGGACGACAGTTCCAGCAGGAACGAGAATGTATTCATCCAAATAGAAGTTACCTGTGGCGTAGAAACTTCGTGCACGTATATCTTTTTTCACAGTTAAATTTCCATTAATAAGTGCATCCCTCTCAACAATCAAATCTCCAAAATGGACATGTTCACCCACAAAATTCGTGAGACGATTATCTAAAAACACATGATGATTAATAGCGCGACTCTGTGTTCTCCTAAAAGACATTATAATAAATAACAAGATTATTTATTATGAGTAGTTTCCTTCAGAAACTTTTATGCCGCATATGTCCTCTTCAATGCATAGGGGTTCTGGTTAAGAACAGCATACAAATCCGGTGTGTTGCGGTTCATCTGAACATTGGTGTCCAATTGTTGCGCCTTGAAATTGGTTTCGCCAAAGTTCGATAGAGACTGACTCTGTGCGGGCATTTTCGGCATTAGAGCGCGGTCATTTATCATGTCAATGTCCTTGGGTTTGCCCTGATAGTTAACGCTTCCATTAAAGAGGTTGGTGTTGGAATTGCCAAATCGTCCATTGATGGTGGACGCCTTAATGTCACTTGGTTCATAAGACAACTCGGCATCATAGGGTCTCAACGCCGAGTTCTGGTATCCAGCACCACCGGTGTGAGCACGAGTTGTAGTATCACGCTCCTGTGCAACTGCCTGATAAGGAGTAGACAAATAACCATTGTTCACTTGACCTCTATTGACGTTCAAATGATTCTTGGATTCCTCGGTGGTTTCACGCATGGTGTGCGCCGGTGCGTCGTTGGGGTCATACAGGTATGTTTGAGGGACGGCAGTCTTGGCGTCACCATAGACACGCATGTTGCCAATCACATTCTGTTTTTTGGAGGGGCGCATAATCTCCAAGATGGGTGCAACTACGGCACCAAGACCACTCTTGACTGCTCCGAAGTAACTGTCGTCTGTTCCGGTGGAACCAACAAACGAACGGTTATTCATGTAGGTCTGGTTGGATTTGACACCATAATCACCGTCATTGGCAAACCCACGTCCAATGGCATTGGCAACACCCAATTGACCTGGTCCCAATTCTACACGGTGACTTGGCAAAATCTCGCCAGGTGTCATGGGAATAGCATTGGTGCTTTGCGCCACACCCTCATACTCCACAGTGGTGTCTGCGCGATTGCTGAATTTATCAATCTGGATTGACTGCGCCGTCTGCGCTTTTCCTACACCAGTTGTGGTGAAATAACGGTCGGGACCCCATTCAAAAGCAGTCTCGGGGCGGTTCTTGTTGAAAACGCCTAAAATTCCCACATTGGTGATGCGACTTTTGGCAGGTCCTTCATGGTCCAACAACATGATATCAGTTGCCTTCTGTTTGTTTGCCGTGCGCAGGTCATCGACGGATTTGGGCAACCAACTTTCACGTTGCAGAGTGCCCGAGTTGTAACCGCCGGTGCCGACAGTTTGGTCGGCAGACAGACCAAGACCGGGTCCAACCTGTATTTCCTGGAATGGTTTCACGCCATTCATATGCATGCTGGGATTCACACGAGATTGGTAAAAATCATTCATGTTGGGAGCACCAAAGGCGTGTTGCAACTTTTCGTTGGGGTTAAACATGGGTGATTGCTCAGATTTGTTGATTTGCAGAGAACCTGTTCCTAAATAATTATCCATGATTGCTTCATTGTTTTTAGGTTCGCCCGAAGTCCGGATTTTGCCTCCGAAGAAGGGCATCATATTGCCGTGTTTGAAATGGTCGGCATCGACTTGTTGCCCGGACAAACTCTGGTACTGATTTTTGTCAGACGCCACTTTGTTTGTCATTAACGAATTTTTGGCAAGAGGATTGAAATACTTGTCGGTGTACGCCGAGGCGCCACTGTATTTATTCAGGGTGGACAGTTCCGAGGTGACGTCAGACTCCGTTGTGTAAGAATCAGATGGAGGATAATTGCGGTCAGGAGTATCAACATTGGGCAGGCGACTACCTTTAAAACCTTCTTTGTTGTTTTTTTTCGATTTCTCTGCTTGATTTGAAACAATGTATAATCCACCAAGTGCCACTAAAGGTATTGCGAGTTGCATTTAATATAGAATTATATATAATAATTTGAATATATAATTTGCTGGTTCTTATTTGTTGTATGCCACAGGGTCCGTGAAACCGGTGTTTCTGGAAAACTTGGGTTTGAAATAATCTTTTTCTAAAATGCGAGTGTTGAGATTTTCGTGGAAGGGTTTTTTCAAAAAGGTCAAATCAATCGGATTAATAAGAGGTGGTTCCAAGACTCCATCGGCGCCGAGACGTGTAGCACCCAAGGTGCCATTCCAACGGTTAATTTCCTGTTCTTTGTGGACCCATGCGGGGTTAGTAGCGCGAGACTCATCGGTGACATAATTGACGACTTCAGGGTTCGAATTGGCAGTGCGAGGAGCAACACTGAACTTCTTGTATTCATTGATTTCAATATAATCACGGTTAAGAGGTCGCGTCATGCCTCGCAAATCACTATTGATGTCCATCATATTAGTGCAAAAATTGGCGCCCCATTTTTGAATGCGTAAATGTGGGTCAGCATTAAAGGGCATGTCGGAACCATTACCAGGAACATCCAAATGATATCTTCCTTCAAAAGTATCAATGGCGTTTCTTTTGTGAATACGCGCTTCGTCGTCAAATAATCTACTAGATGCCATCAGCAATATAATTTACCAATAGAGATAAAACACAAACCATATAAAAAATAAGAACCAAAAATGTCATCGCACAATGACAACCCCTAAATTATGTCTAAACATGATAGTGAAAAATGAGAGCAAAATCATTCGTCGTCTGTTTGATTCTGTATGCAACATAATTGACAGTTATTGCATTTGCGACACCGGAAGCACCGATGGCACGCCCCAAATAATACAGGAATATTTTGATGCAAAGGGTATACCTGGAAAGGTCATAGAGGAACCGTTTCGCGATTTTGGATACAACAGGACATATTCTCTATTGGCGTGTGAAAAAATGGAGAATGCAGACTACATTTTGTTGATGGATGCCGATATGATATTGGAACCTGACGCCTCATTCAGCGTTGCAGCATTCAAACAGGCGTTGCCCTGCGCCGAGGCGCATTATATATTCCAGGGGTCGCCCACAATGTCATACAAGAATGTGCGAATCGTAAAAAACAACATCGGAATCAAGTATTGGGGAGTCACACACGAGGTGATAGAGACACCACCGAATTCCAAATATTCAAACATTGGCAAAGACATATTATTCATCAATGACGTGGGCGACGGAGGCGCCAAGGCAGACAAATTCGAGCGCGACATCCGACTGCTGTTGCGCGGATTGGAGGACAAACCAAACAATGACCGATACACTTTTTATTTGGCGAACAGTTACCGCGAGAACGGTGAAAAAGAGAAGGCAATAGAGACTTACAAAAAACGCATCGAAATCGGGGGTTGGATAGAGGAAATCTGGCAGAGTTATTACAACATAGGAAAATGTTACCAAGTGTTGGGTGAGAACGAGAAGGCAATATCAAACTGGTTGGAAGGATATGACCGATTCCCTGACCGTCTAGAAAACATATACGAAATAATGACCTATTATAGAAGGGGTTCAAAACACAGATTGGTGTATGAAATGTACCGAATGGTGAAGAACCGATTGGACCAGTGTCGCGGCAAACCGTTGGATAACCTGTTTGTGCAAAACGATGTGTATGATTACAAGATGGATTATGAATACACAATTTCGGGGTACTACTGCAACCCGGATAAAATGGACATCGCAAAACTTTGTATGCAAGTATTGGGTGCACCCACGGTGGACCATAGCACAATGATGAATGTGTTGTCGAATTACAAATTTTATGCGGAGAAGTTGTCATTGAAAGGCAGCAAAGTGGAGTTTCTTACAAATGTTTTAACACATGCGGATTTTGTCACAAGCACACCATCCATGTGTTATTTAGATGAGGGCGCCAAGTTGCTAGTCAACGTGCGACACGTGAATTACAGGATTGATGACAAGGGCAACTACATAAACAAGGACAAGATTGAAACCCACAATTGGTTAACCCTGTATGACAGAAAAACAGGTGCAATAGAGAAGGAGTTTGAATTGGAATACAATAGAGAATTGGACAATTTGTATGTTGGATTGGAGGATGTGCGTCTTTTTGAATGCGGTGGGCAAGTCTTTTTCACGGCAAATAGAGGATTGTCCTCTGGTCAAATGGCGATAGAGTGTGGAACAATTAATTTAGAAACAGGCAAAACAGAATCATCCATATTAAAAAAAAAAGGTGATATGAAATTGATAGAGAAGAATTGGACGTTGTTTGATGGGTTAGACCCACGTGTAACTGCTAAAAGCAGTTATGCATATGACACGATGAAAATAGTCTATGGATGGTATCCATTAACTGTTTATGACATGAATATGGAATATGACGCAACAATGCACAATGTTTTACCGCCGTTTTTTGCCCATGTGCGTGGGTCGTGTAATGGCATAAGGGTTGGGTCGGAAACCTGGTTTCTCTGTCATACAGTATCCTATGAGGACCGCAGGTATTACTACCACATAATTGTCGCATTGGATGCGGCAACGGACAAGGTCACGCGCTGGACTAAATATTTCACATTTGATGGAAACCAAGTAGAATACGCATTAGGATTCCTGTATGACAAAGCGTGTGATTCATTCCTTGTTGGATATAGCACCATGGACCGAACAACCGAATACATGAACATTGGAAAAGGAGTTCTTGATTACTTGTTTGTATAAAAATCATAAATTGCATGGTAATGTATGATTTGTTCTCGCATTTAGTTTTCTTCTATCGGATTCTCTTTTTCGCCCCTACATATGTTGAATGATTTTCGATGCCATTGGGTGACGCCGTGTAATTTAATGCCGTCAATGTGCGCCTTTGTGCCATACCCGACATTTTTGTCGAGCGAATACCTTTCACACAAGGCAGGATATTTAGAACACATGTTCGCAATATAGGCGTCGTGCGCCTCTTTGGCAAGAATGGACGCCGCAGCAATGCTTGAATAGGTCCCATCACCCTTCTCCACAGTGGTGTGTTGGATGCTAAAAAAGTCATCAGTGGATTCATCGTATTTGACATAGGGTTTGAAGTAGTTGCCATCGACGAGGAGGAGACCATCAGCAACGGATTTGCCTCCGTTCCGCATTTTTGCGACGATGCCGGTGACACAGTTGTGCATGCAGGTTATTACAGAACTGAGAATATTGTGGCGGTCGATGGTTTCGGCATCGGCACAGTCAACATGCCAATACAAGGCATTCTGTTTGATATAATTAGCAAGTTCGGTCATGGTTTTTTTGGATTTGATTTTTTTGCTATCGCGCATCCATTTGTGGTTGAAATTTGCCGAATCTTTAGGTAAAACAACGGCAGCAACAAAAACGGGACCGAAGAGGGGACCGCGCCCTGCTTCGTCAATGCCGATTTCGAACGCGGTGTCTTGCGAATGGCATGGAGCAAGAGGAACATCATTTTCTTTAAATAATGGTTTTGATGGTTTTAATGGTTTTAATGGTTTTGATGGTTTCGATTTTTTCACTTTTAACTCATCAACAGGTGTATTAGAAGACATGAATGATTTTGTTTTGGATGTTAATAAATAACAATGCAACTGTCTAATTTATTTTCAGAAATAAATTGTCAAAGATAACCCGATATTTTCGTAATAGAATATATATTTAATACAGATGCTTGAGTTAAAACTAAGTCCATTGTTATTATTTGTGTTGTTGTTGCTAATATTGGTGACCGCATCATTTTATTCTTCATGGGCAAAAGGTGTGGAGGGGTTTGGCACAGCATCAAGCACAAACCCATTTGCTCAATTTGACGGTTATGAAAAAAACTACGGCAATTTAGTGAATGTTGGTGGAAATTTTTGGTATGATTCTAAAAACGGAAATTTATACAGAGTGACATTAGATGGTTCCTCGGGAAAAATTTTGACTGTTGTCATATTTGACCGTTTTGGCACCAAGACATCGTACACCCCCAAAACTGCTTCGGACGGACCAGCAAATGTAATAACAAAGGATGCAATTAGTTCCTACGTGGGTTCGTGGTTCACAGTTGACACTGGCAAAAACATTCAACTTAATTATGTGTCTTGGAACAAAAACACATACATTTACACATTTAACATAAAAAACGCAAAATCTACCACAAATCCCACACACAAAATAAAGAGAATGTTGTATTTTGAAGGACAAGAGTTGAAGACAAGCAACACATTGACTGAGAATAATGTGATTGCCTTGGTGTCTCCTGAAGTTTATCAAAATTCATTTTCAGTTGATACAGGAAATGATGACACCAATGTCATTGAACCGTTGTATGATTCCTCGAGAGTGGTTTATCAAATAACAAAAAACATCAAGATTGATGAAATGAATGGCAATCTTATTGTGAATGTCATATCAACTACTACGCCTTCGGAAACAACGCCTGCTGCCACAACCACTGCTGCTACGCCTTCGGCAACAACGTCTTCGGCAACAACGCCTTCGGCAACCACTGCTGCACCAACTGTTAAATCCGGATTTAGAAACATTGAAGGATTTGAGACCACCACAAACACAATTGATGTATACAAACGCAAAGTCACCTCTATTGGACTTGTCACAACACCAACACACATTTACACAGAACCAAAAGAGAAAACATTGTCAACAACCATGGAAACATCTTCCATGCCATTTTTTGTGAATGACCCAATTGGAAACAACACAATTATTTATTGGCCAACGGACCAAAAAACCCTCATTGTGATTATGTCAAACACATACACACCAAAATTGACAGCAATACCATCGGTTAAAATGGTGTTGTGTTCAACCAATTTGTCCGATTTGGCATCTGAAACATCAGCACCTGCCACAACGAGTGAACCCAATGCCAATGCCAATGCTATGATGGACGATTTCAACAAATGGTCCCAATACATGTTGAAAACCGAGGTTGTTCCGCCTGTATGTCCCGCGTGCCCCTCATGTAATACAGGTGGATTGTGCACTGATTGCGGCGGCAAAGGTGGTTGCGGAACCAAATCGAGCGATGGCAAATCGCTTGCCATAAAGGATGACAGTAACAACATTGCGGACGTGAAGGGACCATCGAGTGCCGTGGCATCTGTTGCAAAAAGTGCAGGCAGCGCAGTAACAGGAACTGTCGATGTTGCCGGCAACGTGGTGGGCGGAACAGTGAATGCAGCGTCCAATTTGGTAGGTGGAACCGTGAATGCGGCGTCCAATTTGGTAGGTGGAACCGTGAATGCGGCATCCAATTTGGTGGGTGGAACTATCGGCACAGCAGCAAACTTATTAAATAGTTTGGCATCCGGAGATGCGCAACGTGTGGGATACAACCAAAGTAACCAAAGCAATGGATACAACCGAAACAACACGGGCATTGCTGCGACAGGGTTAACTGCCAACACACCCATCGACGTGTATTCATACAATGGTGCATTGCAGTCCAAGGGTTCTAATTTCCGACCCTTGACGGCAGATTTCGGCGCATTTTCGAAATAAATCATGCGTTTATAACAGGATTTAAAATTGTGAATTATTTGTAGATAGAGACATTTTACAAATAATACAAAATGAACACAGCAGAATTAAACGCCATATTTGACAGAGAAGGTGTCGCGCAAGAAATCAAAACAATATTGATGAATTTTGATGCAGATTATAAAAACACGAATTACAAGAAGGGGTTCTACATATATGGTTCATCTGGCGTGGGGAAAACCATGTTCATAACCGACATTTTGAAAACCTTGAACTACGATATCATAAAGTATGACGCGGGCGATGTGCGGAACAAATCGTTGATTGACGCCATTGCGAGCAACAACATATCATCACGCAACGTGTTGGATATGATGCATAAGAAGTCGCGCAAAATTGCAATATTGATGGATGAAATCGACGGCATGAATAGTGGCGACAAGGGCGGATTAAACGCCTTGATAAAACTGATTCGCCAGAAAAAGACGAAGAAACAGAAACAGGAGAATACGACGTTGAATCCAATCATCTGTATTGGAAACTACAACATAGACAAGAAAATCAAGGAATTGATGAAAGTGTGTAATGTGTTTGAATTGAAGACGCCGACGCAACCCCAAATGAAAACGTTGATTTCGCGGTGTTTGCCATCCTTGCCGATAGAGAAACACGAAATTGTGAAAAATTACGCAATGGGGGATTTGCGAAAGTTGAAATTCATACAGAAGTTGTGTGATAGAAAACCGGAATTAATTGATGATGCTGTTTTAAAGAAAATTCTGAATACCAAAACGTTCAACGAGGACACACATAAAATAACCCAAATTTTAATAACAAAACCGCATCACATAGAGGAGCATAATGTGGTGTTAAATGAGACGGACCGGACCGTGGTTGCGCTTCTGCTGCACGAAAACATCGTGGATGTGATGCCTGCCGAGAAACGGGGGTATCCATTTTATCTGCGGTTTTTGGAAAACATTTGTTATGCGGATTACATTGACCGCATCACGTTTCAGAACCAGATATGGCAGTTCAATGAGATGAGTAGTTTGATGAAGACATTTAACAACAACCGAATATTTCACAAGATGTTGGCAACGCAACCGAGTAAAAAGGTGAAAATAGACCCGGACGAAATCCGATTTACCAAAGTGTTGACGAAGTATTCGACGGAATACAACAACATCGAGTTCATACACGAATTATGTGGGAAACTGGATATGGATCGAAAAGATTTAGTGGCGTTTTTCCAAGAGATGCGATTGTTTTATTTAGAGAAGAATGCCGACTTTTTGAACGACTCGGCAACGATGAATTCGATAGAGGCGATATTTGAATCTTATGAAATCAACAAATTAGACATAAAAAGGATTTATCGATATTTGGACCGGAATGTGAAAAAAACGGAGGTTAAAGAGGTGGATGAATTGGATTTGGATGACTAACTAAGGAAACCTACGGTTTCCTTATGATCCTTCCCTTTATTTTTATTAAACTTCTTAATTTGGGTCTATGTATTTTATTAATCTTGCGCACACCTGGCGCTTTGACTCTTCCGCCTCGGCATCATCAAAGTCTATCAAATCTGCCCCTGTCACATAATCGCACAAAACCCCCACAAATAGTTCAAGAAGTGCCGGCAAGTCTTCTGTCAAAACATTGCTGAATGGTAGCGGGTCTACACGCGAAATGTAACGATAAAAGACCTCGGTCTCATCGACGCGATAACCCAACTTCTGCCTAACAAACAGGATGGTTGCCATCAACTTTATGAAAATGGGTATAGACTGGTCGGACTCCGTGAAATATGTGTTTATTTCGGGGTATTTTAGAATCATGATAGCATCGTCGGAACTCATTATATTATCTGTATTTATTTTTGAAAATCAATACAGATTGAAAATCACAATCAATTTTTCTTTGCGAAATCGCTAATTTTGAAGGCAGGTTCGCTCTTATTCACAGGGTTTGTGTTGGATAAAATATTTACTGGAATGGCATTGGCAGTTGGCAGAGCAGATGTTTTGCTGGAACCACTATCCAATAACCTCTGTATGACTTTCTCCAATTCGGCAATGCGTGCGTCTCGTTTAGCAATTTCCTGTTGTTGCGCCCTCATCATTTCGACTGCCTGCATGGGACTAATTTCCATTGGCGCTTCGCCCGGTCTTTGCAACACAATTTTGGCATTTTGCGCCTGTTCCTTTTCCATTTCTTTTCGGCGTTCCTCCAAAATCTCGTCAATCTGTTTCAACACATCGGGTTTCATCTTGGGTTCGCCGGGTGCATAATTGAGAAGCAGACCATCCACCTCGTCCATGAAAAACTTCTTAATAGACGCCTCGCTTGCGTTCTTTATGAAGTGCTCCACAGTTTTCGGTGACTCTTTCATAAACTCATTGTATCCTGCTTCCAGCAAACGACGCTTGTCAAAAGTATTGTGCTCATGCGAAAAACACAGGATGGTTTTCATCGGGTCTAACTGGACAAATGGCACGGTGTAATCTTTTAGAAATGCGCGCTCCTCCGCAAGTGCGGCAGTCTCCTCATATTTGCTCGTCTTCAGCAATTCCGAACGAAAGGCAAATGTCCCAGCAGTGGCGTGATTCTTCTGGTAAGGACCAAACTGAATCATTCGCTTAATGTGTTTGAAATAGATGTATATCTCACTCGACCCGGCGCACATTGCCGCGGGGTTATCCAACAGGCGCTCTACTGCGTGTGAAATGCGGTCGGGCGGATAATAATCATCGTCATCCATGTAGACAATAATAGACCCCTTGCAATGACTATGCATCAAATTGCGTTTGGCGCCGAGATACATTTTTTTCTCAACAGACACATATTTGATTTGACTGATGCCGGACGCCGATATGAGGTCCTGGATTTTGTCGGTGCCGTCGTCGACGATAATCCACTCGATGCGGTCCTTGGGATAAGTCTGGTTCTTAAAACACTGAAACATGGTTGGTATGAACGGGCGTCGATTGAACGTGGGCGTACATACAGACACGAGAGGATAATATTTTTTTTTGGGAGAACTCTTTGCAGGCATTATATTATTTCAAGCGCGCATTTTCTAAACGGATTTGGATAGTTTATATTATTTGTACATCCGATATAGATTTTTCAACATAAAGTCATCATTCGAAGTTGATATGGGAGGTTTGGCATTTGATTCGGTTATGCTTCTTTCCAACTCTCTTGAAACAATATCGACATTGGAATCAAACGCCCGTTTTTCTTCAATTCCGATGCCTTTCTTTTCCAAAATCGAATAGAGCAATTTCAAAATGCCGATAACAAAGAATGCAATAAAAACGATTTTGGCAATTGTGGAATCCATCTTTAACACAATGGGGAAATTTTGTTTCAAAATGTACAACATGACAATTTGATGATAATTTTCAACAACGAAATTAATTATTTTTTCAATTGATTCGCTGAAACTGAATTTGATTTTTTCTTTATTCATGTGTTCGGCATTTTTAAACATTTCGCGGAACATGCCACCGATTCCATTTATGATTGGCAATCTGAAGACAGAAAAATATAAGAAATACACAGTGAGAATTAATGATGAAAACGCAACTGTGGGTTGATAAAAAATAGCAAATTTGAAAATATTATATAATCCAAGTGTTATTGGTCTTTGAATTAGTGATTCAAATTGTGGAATAAGCGATTTCATGAATTCGACGAAAAACAAGAATCCGATGATTCCGGAAATAAAAGAGTTTCCTTTGAATGTAAAGATAGATTCGAAAATATTGGAAATTAAATCACGAATGTAATTGCGGAGTCCAACAGGCGATTTGTTGTAATTCTGAATGACAAAATATAGTTTTATAATCTGTGATTTAACATATTCATACATTTTCATCAATTGCCCCAGAAAATAGGGGACAAACGATAGAGACGTCATCAAAATAATATAGAACACAGTGCGTCTTCCAAAAATATTGGTGTCTGTTAAAGCACCAAAATACCCTGGTATTTTTGTCATCAAAAACGTTTCAATTGTAATAACAATGTTCACAATGTAATCTGTGAAATATTTTATGAATGTGTTTTCGGATTTCAAGACACTTTCCATGCGAAAATAGGATTGATTTGTGAAAAAATTAGAATACCAGTTGTGAGCAATGAGAAAAGACAAAAATGTAACAAATAGGGAATTTAGAACTGATTTTATTATTTGTTCATCATTTACTGTGCCTTTTGCTTTGTTAACTGCCCAAGCAATTACATCAAAACTATATTTGTCTTTGCTACCCTTGCTTTTTGCGCTCTTACTCTTGCTTTTACTTTTACTCTTGCCTTTGCTTTTACTCTTGCTTTTACTCTTGCTTTTACTTTTACTCTTGCTTTTCTTACTTTTCATTCCCTCTATCAAATCGTCATCATCAAATCCTTCATTCTGTGAATCGTCACTGTCATAATTGTCAAAACCTTCACCTTCTTCATCGCCTTCAACCGCAGCAATTTCCTCGGCATCTTCTGCCTCTTCTTTTGCATCTTCCGCCTCTTTCTTCGCCTCTTTTGCATCTTGTTTGGCATCTTCGACATCTTTCTTTGCTTCTTCAACTTTTCGCTCGGATTCTTTCTTCTCGTCTTCAACTTTTCGTTTTGCTTCTTCTACATTTCTAGCACTTTGTTTTGCCTTTTCTTCTGCTTCTTTGGATTCTTTCTTTTTTTGTTCGGATTCTTTTTGTGAATTTGATTTCGGTTTTGATTTCGACTTTGATTTAAAACCTTCATTAAAAAAATCATTGGCAACATCAAAAGACTCATCATAAATAGATTTTAACAATTTCATATTTGAAAAATTATTTTTTTCTAATGTCTGAAGAACTGACGGTTCCCGAATATTATCACTAAATCCAAAGGCATTCATTCCTATATATATTTATAATTACTTATCTGGCAAACATTAAACCACAATACCCACCAACAAAAGACAACACATTGTATCGTTCTTCAAAAAGGGTCAAATTGTAGTTGTATTCATAAAGGCGCCACGACGCTGCATTGGTGCCAATAACTACACCATCCGCATTACAGGTGATTTGATAATTTGCATTTTGTGTGTCGATTTGCGGCACAAACGTGTTAATTTCCAATTCCACTGTTTTAAACTTGGACATGTTAATTGCGCCCGACGGTTGATAATCGCGTGGATTGGTGTTCAAACAGAAGTTGTAGCAATAAAGTCCTTCCGATGCAAACCCGGAAGTGCGCGTGTATTTCTCAACATAGTCATAAACTTCGCGCGTCAACAAATTCTCGCGATACTCGCCATTAAACAGGATTCCCATGGTTTCCAAGATGTCGCGTCGGTTTTCTACATTGAAATCGTTTGTAACAAAGTAACCTGTTTGAAACCCACTGGGGTTCAAAAACGGACCAATAGGGTCGCCAGTCAAATCCAATACAAAGGAATCGTCAATTGCCGTTGCCGGCGCGTTAACAACATTCCCTGGAACAGTTCGATATGGCCAATTGGTATAATTTGACCATTCATTGCGCATATAAACATCATTGCGCTGCAAGTGCCACATCCAGTTAGCAACCATGCCGGTGGTTTGGACCTTCAACCGTTTTGCCCCCGTGACGTTTTCATACCGATATTCAAACACATCCTTTATGAGATACACCTGGTCTTCAGCAGTGAAGTTGCGGACTTCATCTTTAGACAGAAAGCAATAATTTGCTAAAATGTGAACATCCGCGTTCCAAGTGGTTGTTTTATTCAAATAATTGTCGGCACTCAAATTAACTGCTGGTGGCGTTTGCAAAAACCGGTAAAATTTCATTTCTTCACGTGTGTAATCCGGTTTTACATAGGGGTAATTATTTTGACCGTCAAACACATCGCGGATTTGATATAATTCCTCGACGGGGCGCATGGTAACAGTGATTGTTAATTCATTGTATTGAAGCGAGACCAGAGGAAATGCACATTTGCTTTCTAAACAGAACCATGTGTTGAGGGGAATATATAAACTGCGCCCGCGAATGCTGGGTTCGGCACCAAGTGTGTTTGTGGTGTAATATGCAGATGGATACGAATTTGCGCGACCCTGTGCGTTGCCGGGGTCATTCAAATCGACAACATTGCCGCTCATGGAATAGAATAAATTTTTCTTATTAACATCGAAATCGCGTTCAACCATCGCCGCTAAATATTCACCTGAGTATTTTTGAAGAGTGAAACTGCCACATTGAATTTCGATTTCCTTTATTAAATGCGACCCCAAATTTTTAATCCAGCGAAAATCATATGCCGACCACTGATTATTCGTGTTTTCGTTGGGATGATAAATGGGACTCCAGATGTGTGGAAGGGTGACAACTACATAGGTGTCCATCAAAAGGTCGGCATGTCTCGGCACCTTGAATGTGAAGACCGATTGCTCCGACAAGCGCAAATCTCGTTGCCCGTCATAATCAATTCGAAACTTTTGCATGCCAAAATTAGTGTATTTAGAGTAAGTTACTTTGAAAAACGTTTTGCTGGGATTTCCTGTGAGAATCAGATTGTTGTTTCCCTCGGAAATTATATTTAGTAGTCCTCCTGCCATGGTAATAATATAGACAAAGAAATATTTGTCTGTGTTATTTTTTGTCCATAGATTATAGAGAACCAATGCACATAGTGAAAAAATTGATGATTTTAGTAATAGTGTTGGCATCGTTTGCAATAATTTATCAGTTGGTGCGTGAAAATTCGATAATAAAAAACCAATTGTCTGAGATTAAATATGAGAGTTTTGAAACAGAAATCAAAAAAGAAACAAATGCTTTACAGGAAGACGCAATGAAACAGGGATTGGAACTCACGGTGAAACCAATTCGTGAAAAGGCAGAACAACTGAAATTTCCTCTGCGTGAATTCATGATAAAATCATCCTATAACAGTGCAATTGTCAATAAAACAGCAAGCAGAGAGGCAATTGAATTTGTGCTCGGTCGCGGTTGTCGCTTGCTCGATTTTGAAATTTACACGCGGGACAACAAAGAATATGTATCATATTCGGACGACCCGGAATATCGGTCATTACAGACGGAATTGACACTCACGTTCGAAAACGCAATGGCAGCAGTTGCAGCAAATGCGTTTTCACCGCCGTCGCCTGCGCCCACCGACCCATTGTTCATACACCTGCGAATTAAGAACAATAGCAATGACGCCTACAAAAGATTATCCAAAACAATTAACGACGTCTTTGGCAAAAAGTTATACGCAGGTTCGGTTAATGGCAGCACGCCCATTGGTTCACTTGTGGAAAAAGTGGTTGTTGTATTGGACGCGATGTCAGCACCAGATTATGACAGATATAGCAGGTGTTCCAATACAGAGTTGGATTGTGTTCCATTTACAGAGAGGATTGGATTGATTAGCGGCACAGTCGATTTGCCGAAGTATTCATACACGGATTATTTTGATTTGGCGCAGACTCATATATCGGTGGATTTCAACACGGACCGCACAGATGTAAAGACATTTATCATGGTGACGCCTCCTGAAATCGGTGGAGACCAAGTGACTTTTCCCAATGAGGCAGCAATGTTGCGATTGCCGGTGCAGATGTTGTTGGTGCCGTTTTACCGACAAAATGAAGCACTTAAAAAATATGAGGAAACATTCAATAATTGCGGGTCATCTTTTTGCGCACTGGGACCGATTTTCCGTCGTTCATACAGGAAAAATGCTGAACGATAGACACATATATTATTCTGTGAATAATATATAGGATTCAACAATATGCCCAAATATGACAATGCCATATGTGAAGACAAAATGACATTCCAGGAATGCGAATTGGCAATTTTGCGCAAGGCAGTCGATGATAGTGAGACAAAACAAGGTCAACTGATTGCCACAAACGAGGATGTGAAAAAAATAATAGGAATTTTAGAAGAATTTTTAAAGTTGAAGAAGGTCATTTGTTATGGCGGAACTGCCATCAACAACATTTTGCCGAAGGATGACCAATTCTACGACAAAGATTTGGAGGTCCCCGATTATGATTTTTATTCAAACAGGGCGCTTGATGATGCGATTGAATTGGCAAACATATATTATGACGCTGGATATACGGAGGTCGAGGCGAAGGCAGGCGTGCACCACGGAACATACAAGGTGTATGTGAATTTTTTGCCGATTGCCGACATCACTCAATTGCACTCGATGATTTTCGACGAATTGTATAACGCCTCTATCAAGATTGCCGGAATCCATTATGCATCACCCGATTTTCTGCGCATGGGCATGTTTTTGGAATTATCCAGACCCAACGGCGACGTGAGTCGCTGGGAGAAGGTTCATAAACGGTTGAATTTGCTGAACAAGCATTACCCTTTGAAGGCAAACATGAAATGCGACAATATCGAGTTCCAACGCAAGATGAACCGAACATCTGAAGGCAAAGGGAAAAAGGATTCTGTTTTGCACAAGGGAAATATGACAATAGAGGAAATTGAGGAAGAAATATTTACCATTGTTCGCGACGAATTGGTGTCACAGGGCGCGGTGTTTTTTGGTGGATATGCATGCGGTCTCTATGGCAAACACATGAAGGAGGGTGAAAAACAGGTGCTCGCGAAAATCCCCGATTTCGACGTGATTTTGGATAACATTGACCGTGTTGCGCTTATCATACAGGAACAATTGGAGACCAGTGGATACAAAAAAATCACATTGACGGAGCACGCTGCCATCGGCGAAATCGTGCCTAGACACATCGAGATAAAAATCGGCAAAGAATCCATCGCATTCCTGTATGAACCGATTGCGTGCCACGCATATAACAAAGTGAATGTGGGGAATGGCATGGAAATCAAGGTTGCGACCATCGACACGATTTTGACGTTTTATTTGGCGTTCCTTTACACAAAGAAAATCTACTATTACAAGGACCGTCTGCTCTGCATTTCCGAGTATTTGTATGATTTGCAGGAGGACAATCGTCTTAGTCAAAAAGGGTTGTTGAAGCGATTCTCTATGGATTGTTATGGAAAACAACCGACGATGGAAGATATCCGCGCAGAAAAGGCGTCCAAGTATGCCGAGTTGTCGTTGCAAAGAAATGCGCGCGAATATGATGAATGGTTTCTCAATTATAAACCGGCAATTGGCAAAAAAGACATAACCAAGACGGGCAACGCAAAGAAACTGAGTGATAAAAAGATTACACGCTCACCGAGTGTGAAAAACAGATTTGTGTCAAAGAAAGACATTAAAGGCAAAAAGAAAACCCAACGCAAAAAACCGGTCAAACAGAATGATTATCTGTTTTAGGCGCGCTGTTTATGATTACTTCGAAGTAGTCATAAATATTATTTTTCAAATCTGTGTAACCCTTGCATTTTTAATTAAACAACGGTCATGGAAACGTGTTCTTTGATTTGGTCAATGGTGAGTCCAAAACTTGCTTGGGAATCGGGTGATTCTGAACTTTCAGGGTTGGGCGCGGAGCGCCCTTTAGAACCGGTTGCCTCTTTTTTCTTGGCGTTTTTGGTTTTCGCGACGTTTTTGGTTCTTGGTCTTCCTCTTTTTTTTACGTTTTTTTCTTCTACATTTTCTGCAATAGAATTTTCGTTTTTTTTTTCAGCGGATGAACTATTGGAAGTTTTGGAACCTTGAGAATCTGTGAAAGACAACTCTGATACCACATCCGACACAATTGTGTTGCTGCGACTTGGCGACGTTAATTCTAAATAGGGTCCATCATAATCATCATCATCATCGGTGTTGGGCGTGTTCGGAGGATTGCACTCATCAATATTTAATTCCGAGGTTGATTCTATTGCCAACACATTTGAAGCAGGGGGGTCTGTCAGGTCTAAATCGTCCACTATTTCCGCGTCGATTTCCTTTTTCAATGAATCCGTTTTGCCGACTAATTTGGCAAGATATTTGGTCTGCGTGATTTTGAAAAAATCCATATAATTCAAATACAGGACTATTTGGTCTTTCAATACAGAGTTATCATACTCCAACGTTTTGATGAAATTGAAAATGCTGATTCCGGTCTGCGATTTGGACGTATAATTGGCAATCTTCGCGCAATTGTCATTGTAATATTCAATCAACGCATTTATAAACATGCATACGTCTCCGTGAATTTTGTCAATATCTAGAATCGTATATTCAAAAAACGGGTTTAGAATATCGTAGGTGTGTGATTTGCCAATTTCCTTTGGAATGTGGTACCCATAATCATCAAACAGGGTTTTAATGAGTTTGAATAATTTATAGTAATCACAATAGACCCTGTTTGAAACGAGCAATAGAGATTTTTGCAAATTATCGGAATCTACACTAAATGCTTTGATTTGAAAATTGAACGATTCTAAGCAAAAAAGGAATATTTTTTTGTGACTGTTTGTCGAAATCATTTTTGTATACACATTTCGCATTTTGTCCAATTTTGTTTTTACAGATAATATGTTTGTATTGATGGAATTGATTCTTTCTTTTACCGCAGTGAATTCATTTATCAATGATACTAATTGTTCTTCCATTTACATATTATTGATATTTTATTGTTCTAAAGAGAAGGTCGAAGGCACTTTTAAATTGTAACTTCTTTCGCGCGAAAGTAGGCGTCCTCGTCTGAATCCTTCTCATCAGGTTCTAAACCATCTGATTTAACCTCCTCATTAACCTCCTCGTTAACCTCGGCATTCGCCTCTGCATTAACCTCCTCATTAACCTCTGCATTCGCCTCTGCATTAACCTCCTCATTAACCTCCTCATTAACCTCGGCATTCGCCTCTGCATTAACCTCCTCATTAACCTCCTCATTAACCTCCTCATTAACCTCCTTCTCAATTTCTGTCTTAACCTTGTCTAATACATCATTTAATGCTTTTTTGTCCTCTTCCAATGCCATTTCTATAAGTCTTTTTAAATAGTCATCCTCTGTTTCATTGTCATTTTTCTCATTGTGAATTCGGAGTCTTCTTATTTGCTCTCCGCCGAACTCTCTTTCCTCTTCATCCTCTTCCTCCTCCTCCTCATCCTCTTCCTCTTCTTCCTCTTCCTCTTCCTCCTCATATTCATCTTCCTCATCTTCCTCCTCATCTTCGAAATTTTCCTCACTGTAATTGCGAGTAATCCGAGGTCGCTTTCCAGAAATTATATTAGATTCGTCGACATTGCACCAACTCTTATCAATTACAGGAATCGGTTCTTCAATGGTCTCATAAAACCCATTGAAGTACTCAAAATAATTAATGATTATGCGAATCAACGACAATAACATTCGAATAAAACTCTCCATGGTCTGATGAATAGTCTCAACACAAGTTTCTATATCTCTATACGTTTTATTATTTTTGTTTTCAAGTTTGCGACTAATAAGTCCAACAAGTAATGTTATTGCCATTGTTAACAAGAACCACTTGTAATGTTGAAACAGAGTGACTAAGTTCATAATTGTCACGGTTACAAGAAGACTGTTAATTATTAAAGGTGACGCTATGACAACACTGAAAATCGCAGCAACCATTGCTGTCTGAGAAATTAGAATGAGACCCATGATTGCCAAGTGATAAAGCATTTTGTTAATTTGTGTTGTGTGTTTATATGCAGGGTCAACATTTTCAATGCGTTTGGATCAATTTTTGGTGCGAAACTTTAGCGAAACATAAATCAAACAATATAGTATAGAAAAAATGAATAACGACAAAGAGTTTGAAACAGCAGCAATTGCAGATGTTACAAAAAGTGATGTATTGACAGAAAGCAGTGAGGAACCAAAAGACCAAAATGAAAAGAAAATGCCAGAGGTGAAATGGTCAAGAGAAAGCGAGAAAATCCCAAGTGAATGGTGCGACGTGGCAAAATGCTACAAGTGGTTGCACAACCGCGCCCATCAAAAGTTTTCTGTATTACATGCGTGGTTCACGATTCCTGCCATCATTTTCTCCACTATTTCAGGAACGGCATCTTTCGCCCAAGGAAGTCTGCCTCTATCGTTCCAGGCGTATGCGCCCATGGTGATTGGTTCCGTGAACATTATCATCGGCATCTTCACAACCATCCAACAATACATGAAAATATCTGAACTGAATGAGTCACACAGGGTGTCTGGCATTGCTTGGGACAAATTCGCGCGCAATATTAGCATCGAACTTGCAAAAGCACCGGAGGAGCGAAACATGGACGCAGGGCATTTCCTAAAGGTGTATCGAGAGGAATTTGACCGTTTGATGGAGACGAGTCCATCAATACCAAAGGCAGTCACACAGGAATTTGTGACAAATTTCTCTGGAAAGAAACCCTATTGTTGCTGGCCCTACGAGGATGACGCCAAGGATGAGGAGGCAGACGAGGAGGTGCGCAAGACCCAGTTCAAGTCTCTTAAGAAACCGGACGAGTGTGATACCATCATTGTATCGGAATTGGGCAAACACGATTGGTATAATCCAGACAGAATTCCTGTGATAATAACTCCGCCCACGGCACCCATCATTGACGAGAAATCGATAGAGAACATGTTGTCACAGAAGATAAAGGGAATACAGGAAAATGTGAAACGCGAAGAGGAGGAGAAGCGCAAGTCACATGATGAAATGCGGTGGATAGAGGAGGAGAAACTGAGATTGGAGCAGGAGGAGAATGAACGCCGCGAAAAGGTTCAGCAACAGTTTCGTCAGGCAGCATTAGAGATGGCGTCCAAGATGAAGACACAGAATAAGAAGATTGAGGAGAATTTGAAACTGTTCCGGGAAAATTACAGTCGCAATCCGTTGAAGGAGGAATTACAGGAATCATTGACAGGACAGGTGGATGATGACATTCTTAACAAATTTTTGGACAGATATGACGCGAATGCGGGTGAAAATAACGTTTGATATTTTCCAAAGGGAAACCGATGGGAGAGAAATCCACGATTTCTACATGTGTAACTGGAGAGAAGTCCACGATTTCTACATGTGTAACTGGAGAGAAATCCACAATTTCTTTTCAGTTGTTACTTCGGACCCTTAAAGTATTTCGCACGTTTATACTGGCAACGGTGATAGGAACGTGTATATTTTCAGACCGACGATTGCTGCTCCAGCAAGCAATGCCAATGCCACAGTTGGAAATGAAGCATTGGCATTTTCGGATTTTTCTGAATAATTCTCAGTGTCGAGCACAAGTGGACTATCGGACTCTTTTGTCAAACTCGGCAAAACCTCTGTTTTAGGTGCTGCTAGTATTTCAGGGTTGGCAACAATGGTTTCCTGTGCAATTCTTTTTAATTTTGCAATATCATCTTTTGACAACATGTATTCAATTGATTCTTCGTCATATGGATTCACAACAACAATAGAGATGGTCATCAACAATATCCAAAAACACACAACATAAGTGCTATACATCTCGTGTGTGTTTCGCGGTTTGAACATTCTCAAAATGTGAAATAATAATCCTAAATGAATTGCCACAACTGCTGCCAATTTTACATATTTATGTCCAAAAATGGTTAATTTGTTCGAAATGGAAAATGGAGGATTTTTGTAAATGCCATTAATCATGAATGTTGAAAATGATTCTGCTATTCCAATCATTGTGGTTATTGCTGATTGCATTCCTACTATATATAAGTCAAATGAACATTCTTAAGACCCTTATACAGGAATAATCTGGTCAATTGATTTCGCGCCCCACACTCGCGAATTATCTAATTCAAATAGTATTGTGTTGTAGGGTACGTCGGTCTCCCTTCGTCCCAGTTTCTTTTTTATGTTCACCTCTTTTGTTTTCATGGCAAAAATCACAAATCGCACATAGTATTCATTTTCGACCGGGTCAATGATGTCTTCCGACAAATAGTAATGGAGACCAAGGTCTTCGTATTCTACCAAACAGTCGGTTGTGATGAGGGTTCCTAAACCGGAACCAGAAACTAGTTCGCCATTCGTGAGATTGTGCAACTCATTAGAATCATCAAGTGAGCAAATATACCCAATGTGCGGAATCTCTATCATCTCCAACAATCCATCGGGATTGTAGAACCACGGTTGCACAATCGCACATTTAGGAAATGTGTTCTCATCCACATCAAACATATCCTGTATGTTTTGCCCCAAACTGTAGTCAAACACGGATTTTAGGGTGCACAATTCGTGCGCCACAGCATAAATGAATGTTTGGGAAAGTTTCATTTTATTTTCAAGCAACTGGGTGATGTCGATGAATAAATAGAGGTTATCGTTTCTTTCAAAAAACCCCTTGTATGAATTGTCAAAATGGTCGGGGTCGTATTCATAATTTTCAAACAGGGTTTGAAATTGTTGTTCGACTTGTTTTTCTAAATTTGTGGGTTCAGAACTTTCGTCGATAGAGAATTCAGCAAAATTGACGGTTTTTCGGTTGTCTTCGTCTTGCAAAACGGCATATTTGACAAAGGGTAAAACACAGGATTTTTCGATGTAGTATATGCAGAGGTGGATTTTTTTGGATTGCAGGTCATCAGGAATAGAATATGATAGGAATTCGGGGTTTGGATAAAGGATGTCTTTCAAATTGTAGAGAAACGGTTCCTCCTGGTTTTTAGTAAACCACTCGGCGTGGTCCTTTTCGAAATCTGAAAATAAATAAGTTGCATCGGTTGATGATTCAATTGACATCATATATTATCAATGCAGAAAACAAATTTATTTGCATTATGTATAGATGGATTCTACACTTAAAAATATAAGAAGTAAAACCTATGATTATGTGACAAATCCGACCTACATGTCTTATATTTTAATTGGATTGTCAACAGTGATTTTAGGATACTATACTGTGTTTGACAAGGGAGATAAACCGGCAGAAGGAACAGAAGAAAGTTCGGAAGCACCGGTCCCTTCGGAAGAAACAAAAGAAGAATCTACTGATGTCAATTCTATGTTTGGAGGTCCCGCAGAGCAACCACAGGAAGAACAAGCAGCAGAGCAACCCCAGGAAGAACCGGTTGCCGAGCAACCACAGGAAGAACCCGTTGCAGAGCAACCCCAGGAAGAAGAAAAAAAAGAGGAACCTACTATTGGTGGCAAAAAGAAGAAGAAGACTCGCAGAGACCGAAAACATGCGAAAAAGTCGGCAAAAAAATCACGAAAACATAATTAAGAAGGTTATTATAGATAATCTCGATAGCGGAACTTAATAGGGGTTATCATAAGGGAGGGATCTTAAGGGGTTATCATAAATGAAGGATTATAATGGAAACACAAGGGAAGGATCATAAGGAAACCGTAGGTTTCCTTATAGAATAACACTCAACTGCTGTTTCTGCTCGGGTGTTAGAGTTTCCGGAAACTGCACATCAAATTCAATTGTCAAATTTCCAACGGAACCATCCTTCTTTGGCATTCCCATATTTGGGAAAACCTTTCTGCCTCCTGGAAAAATGATAGCATTTGTCACATTTAAAGTGAGATTTTTCCCATTTAAATGTTGAAATTGAAACTGAGTCCCACACAGAGACTCCTTAAGTGTCAGAGTCTTTTTTAAATGCAGGTCTGCACCATTTCTCACAAAAGTTGCGTGTTTATCAACAGATACGCAAATTTTCACATCGCCGCTTGTAAAGTTCGCACCCCCATCCTCAACACGGTTGCCGATTCCTTCTAATAAAATGGCGCTGTTACTATCTACTCCTGCTGGTATTTGCACATTGATGGTTTCGTTTTCAGCAATTCGCAGACCGTCTTCTTTACGCATAGTCCAGCGTTCAATGTCAATATTTACAATTGTTCCTGTGTACGCTTGCTCCAAAGAAATATTCACCTGTTTTGTAATGGTTTCAGGTTTGCCGATATGACGGCGTATGAATGTGGCACCATTGCCGTTGTGCATTATTTCAATATTTATGCCGCCTCCGCCGCCCGCCATTTGATTGAATAACATATCAAACAGGTTTACACCTCCGGCGTGCATACCTCCCGGAAAACCAGGAAAACCAGGAAAACCCGGAAACCCTTGCATCTGAGGAAATCCTTTCAACTCGGCATCATACTGTTGTCTCTTTTGCGGGTCTCGCAATACTTCATACGCCTCGTTCAACTTTTGCATAATTTCGCCCGTGTTCGCATCTTGACACCTGTCGGGGTGGTGTTTAAAAGACAAGGAACGATACGCCTTTTTAATCTCTGCTTCGTCGGCATTCGCGTCGACTCCCAAAACTTCGTAGTGTGTTGGCATCCAAAAATATATACAATATGAATCAAAAGTTCCATATTGTAATTACGCAAATTAAGATATAGATGAAACGGGGAATATAGGATATCAAGCATAATGGATATAACCTTTGCCAATAAATACAAACCTTATTTCATCACCGATTTTTTCCTAGACGACACCAATTTGAAGGTCATCAACGCGTTGATGGAGTTGGACGACCTAAATCTAATCATCATAGGTGCCGAGTGCGCCGGCAAAACCTCGCTCATGCACGCCATTATTCGCAACTATTACGGTCTCGATAAAAAGGCAATATTCCCTGAGCACAACATCATGTTTATTAACAATTTGAAAGAGCAGGGAATCCAGTTTTTTCGCAATGAGATGAAGACGTTTTGCCAGTCGCAGTCCAACATTAAAGGCAAGCGCAAACTTATTGTAGTGGATGACATTGACAGCATAAATGAGCAGAGTCAGCAGGTGTTTCGCAACTATATCGACAAATACAGTAATAATGTGCAATTCATCTCGGCGTGCACGAACATACAGAAGGTGAATGAATCATTGCAATCGCGACTGCACATATTGAAAATCAGCGCGCTCCAACGAAAACACTTGGAATCGACCCTTGATAAAATCATCGCAATAGAGAAACTGGAAGTTGACGCGGAATCGCGCAATTTCATGCTCAACATTTGCAACGATTCAGTGCGCGTTCTAATAAACTACCTGGAAAAAATATATATTTTAGGGGAACCCGTCACGCTGGAAAAGGCGCATAACCTGTGTTCGAACATTTCATACATCCAATTTGAGAAATATGTCACTGCGTTAAAAACAGGGGATTTAAAAGAGGCGATAGGAATTTTGTATGAAATCCACGACCACGGATATTCGGTCATTGACATCTTCGACTATTTCTTCAACTTTGTGAAATTCACGCCAAACATAGAGGAAAGTGTAAAATACAGGATTTTGCCGTTTTTGTGTAAATACATCACGATTTTTCACAAAGTGCACGAGGACGCCATCGAGTTGGCGTTTTTCACCAACAACCTTGCCGAGATATTTGTGATGTAATTTATATAACATGTGTGGACCCGAACGCTTTGCGTTAAACAAGGCGTTACGTGGATCCGTGTGCGATTCTTTGCCAACAGAAATACAGGACCAAATCTTGTTATTTCTGGAGGGGCATGAGCGCGCGGACCTCGGGATAAGAACGGTTGCTAACCCTGTGAAAGTTCCACCGGAAATGCAAACCCTTGTTCGCAAACTTGAATTGTACGAATGTCGCATGAGGTTTCGTGTCGATAAAAAACACACAATATTTGTGGAGAAACTTGACACATATGGTTTGAATGGATATGTAAGCAAGATGATTCAAGACAATTTAATTTGCTATTATTGGATTAAATGTTGTGATGCGTTGGAAGATATGAGAAGAAAAATCCATATATATAGTAATACAGTTCACACATATGAATCAGATTTTTAAGGACAGAATGCCGTCCAGCACCCTGTATAATTTGCTGGACCAAATTTGTCTTAGAAAAGAAAAATATTATTTCCTCGATGAAACAGCATATCGCAAGATGTTGTTTCACAATTTACATACAGGGTTTATTGATGCGTTACGACCGTATTATCATACAGCAAAGTTATTCTATCTCGACCGGGATTTCACCTATAATAGTTTCACAAATATTGTGCGACAGGTGTGTAAGCATTTGGGCATACATTTCGAGTCGGAAATCAAATTCTGTCACTCGAAATACTATATCAACTTTTTTATTGAACCTTTATCAGAGGATCCGAAGGGAGACCGTCGGGTCCAAGCATCCTTTGGATGCTAAGGACCCTTTAAATGCTCGTAACACTTTTAATCTCCTTACTAGCAAAGTATTCGTTGCTGCTGTCCACGATGGACGCCTTCAAATATTTGGTCAACACAATTTTGGTTTTCATCAACTCCCGAGTTGATAAATACGCCAACCACTGATATTTAGACCGTGACAGAACCTCGTCGGCAGGAATGACGATGCCATAAGCATTTTGGTCAAGGTCCAAGAAATCCTCGCTCATCAAATCATCCAACAGGATGCGTTTGCCCTTGGTGGTCTTTATTCCGACCATTCTACCATCAATCAAGGTTGCCTTGCCCCCTTCTACGACCAAGCGCAACATTTGCGACGTTTGCCCAGTGAATTTCGGTTCACTCGAGAAATGGTTGGACTTGTTGCGCTGTTTAAGCGCAGCAATGATTTCCTTTATGACAGGACACGCCTTTTGGGCGCCCATTACTTGCATTCCTGGGACAAATTTGCCATTTGTATTCTCCTCGGCAAAGAAGGGTTTCGAATTAGACATCATATCCTTGTAAAGGGACACCACATTCTTCATACAGATGAAGGAATTGGGCAAAACGACGCCTCCATAGATGTAGAGGAGTTGGAGCATCGCAACCTCGCGAAAATTAGACCGGAACGGTTCAGACAGGGTTGCCAAGTTGACGTCCCAATCGGGTATCAACTTACTAAATGTTTCGTCGTCGATGAGACACACATTGAAATCGTTTCCACAACAGTTGATGATGGTTTTGATGGTTTGGTGGAGGTAGGGTTGATTGAGGTCGGTGCTATTCCTACTTTGGAAGTCTTTCCACGTGCGTGCGTTGATTTCGTATTTGCTATGAATCCACAATTTGGGACGGTTCATGCCATAGAGGGGCGACTCGTTGAGGAGATACTTTCGAATGAGTTCGTCGTTTTCATCATTGTTGGACATCTTTTGTTTGATTTGGTTGCCGTAATAACTGGCGAAACCGAGCACGGCAATCGCGCCTAAATATTTGTATATGTATTTGGATTCGAACATTGTCCTATATATTTGATACAGGATAATGTTGTAGTTTATAACACCTTTGCACATCATTAAGTACAAAGTTGTAAAAATACTTATGAACTTGAAATATTTATAATACACAATGAATTGCAGAGCACGAAAAGATTCGGATGCCGAGATGGAAATTTACATAAATGAAGATGATGAATTGTTGAAGGACCACGACAAAGAAATAGAGATTGGCGCAAACAGTGTGAAAAATGCTATATTGGAAATCGCGGTGTTGGTGGCAATAATAATTTACATATTATTTTTAATTCCATATCCCAGAATATGAGTAGATGTTGGTGGCGAGCACGGAACTTGCTGCCGTTGTGTTGCCGTTGGCGTCGATTCGATAGACCACCTTGTCGCCTGTTGAAACCGACAGACTTGTAGTTGGCACTGTCAAGTAATTTGAGGAAGCGTCTGTTAGTATTGCACTAGTGACCGTGCGCGGGAATATTACAGACCCAAATGTGTTGTCTGAGTTAATTTTGAAAATTTGGAATCCAACGCCTGCCGACTGACTGTGGTAATCTGCGAAGGAAACATCAATCCTGATGTTCGACGTTTTTGGGGCAGTCCATATAGCATAGGTACTATTGGTTCCAGGTTTTAATGCAATTTCATTGGATTTCACAGTATAACTGGTCTCAGTGGCATCTACTGATATGGCAGGTTTGGTAATCCAAGTTACACCAGTGGTTGCATCCTTGAATGCTGGTGGTTGTATACCAGTATAAAGTGTGGCAATTTCAGCAGCACTTATAGCGCGTTGATAAATGCGGAAATCGTCGATGCCACCGTCCATGCCAACAGTACCTGTGTCTCCATAAGAACCAATGTTATAGGTGCTTCGACTACCTAACGCGGGATATGCTGCTGTTGCGGTTGCTGTCACAGCACCGTTTGTGTAAAGTTTATATGCACTTGTTGCTCCGCTGGTGCCAGCATAAGCAATTGTAACTGCATAATGTCTCCAAACACCATCAAACACATTGCCTGAAGTTAATACATCATTGACTCCAGTGACATACAATGCAAAGGCAGCAGTTCTTCTCTGTAAACTAATTTCTGGACTTCTCATGTCAAAAATTCTGGAAGACGTTGAATCTGTGAATCTGCCCCAAAAAGAAATAGTGAGTCCACTTGACGCAACACTGAATGGCACAATTTTAAAATATGTTGAGTTGGTTAAAGACAAATATCCTTTTCCAGAAACTCTGGAGTTTGCATCAACTCCAATTGATGAACCCACTAGAGTTCCATTATAAACATAAGACCCAGATGAGAAGTCTCCTATTTTGGTTGGTGCAGAAAGACTTATGTCTGCAGTTTCAAATGGATAATAAATGGATGCTTGAGAATAAATCGCGATCACTTCATCTGCAGTTAGTGCTTTATTGTGAATTTGGAATTTATCAATGTTTACCACATAGGAACCGCCGATTGGGGGTGACACCGATGACATATTACTTTTTCCAAAATTCATATAGGTGAAATTGGATGTGACATTTAAATTTGGAAATCCAGTCCATACTTTAACTCCATTAATATATCCATTATAAATAGTGTTGCCGCTAAGAGTTATAACATAATGGGTCCACGATGTATCATTGGTATTTGAATAATAATAACCGTCAAATTGTGTGCCGTTTTTATAAGAATTTATACCTTTCCAATTGGGTGAACTTTCAATTCTTAATCCAAAACCAGCAGTGTTACCCATTTCAAACAGGGTGAAAGTGCCACCTCCAGTTCTGTCAGTTCCGGAGGTTCTATGCCAAAATGAAAATGACCACGGCGTTGATAATGAAAAAGGCACGGTTGCGGAAGCATATTGTCCCGATGAAATATTCATTGACAAATAACCAGGCGAATAAGGTGCCGGAGTTGCTGTTGCAATAGAAGCACCATTGTATAAAGTCAGCGCATAATCATCTGTTGCCAAATTTTTTATTGTGCTGCCCACCTGGTTTGCCGCATCAAATTCATAATTTAAAACAATTGGAGTGCTTGATTCATAAGTCAACGGAGAACTCACACTCCATTCTGCCGAACTGCTAGAACTCGTGATTGCTGACGTGCTCGTGTTTCCTGCTATATAGAATTTCCAGTTGCCTGTTCCAACCGTGTCATAAACAGTGTTGGCATTCCCGGAAACAAGGTATGCTGAGTTAAGGTTTGTGGCAAGTTGCGCTTGTGTCAACTGTGTTTCATTTATGTTTGTGGAATACAGCGGTAGTATGTAATTGTTGTCTGCATATATGTTTGTGGCGATAACCGAACTTGCCGACGTTGTGTTGCCGTTGGCGTCGATGCGATAGACAACCTTGTCACCTGCTGAAACAGATATATTCGCAGAAGGCACCGACAAATAATTGGTTGACGCAGCATTGGTTAAAGCATTTCCTGTAACTGTGCGCGGGAATATGACAGACCCGAATGTGTCATCGGCATTAATCTTGAACATTTGAAATCCGACACCAACAGACCGACTATGATAATCCGCGAAGGAAACGTCAATCTTTAAATTTGTTGTTTTGGGGGCAGTCCAGACTGCATAGGTGCTGTTTGCTCCAGGGTACAATGCAATTTCAGTTGATTTAACTGTATAACTGGTTTCGGATGCTTCGACAACAGTTGCAGGGATAGGCATCCAATAAGGAATGCCGCCAGACGGGTTTTGAAATCTGCCAAGTTTGCCAACCGGTGCGGTTGTGTAATACAAATTGTCTATTTCAGTTTGATTAATAGTTCTGCTGGAATACCATCTGAATTCATCGATGGCGCCGCTGAATGAAGCAGTTTGCCAACTGCCTGCATCTCTACCGATGAAACAATTGGTGTAATTAATTCCACTTGGACTAACATAGTCTAATGGGGTTCCACGATTAAACCCACTCGATTTTGTAAATACCAAAACAGAATTGATATATAATCTCCACGTGGTTGGGTTGTCAATCGTCCATACGTAATGTCGCCACACATTGTCCGTCAAAATGCTTGAATCTGTGTACATTAATATGTCATCAGTTGCGGTTCCAGACGTGCCATAGGATATTTTTGCTCGAATGTTATTGGATTGTAAATACATGGAGTAAGAATAATTTGCGTTTTCGGAAGCAGCAATGCTATTGGCAAAATCGAAGAATGTGATTTTTGCAGAACTACCTAATGTGCTGTTTGACCTCGCCCAAAATGCAACCGAAAACCAGTTTTGCGTATAATTAAATACTGGTTGATAAGTTAATCGTACATGTGGATTTGTGGCAACTGTATTCGTGGATGTCAATGACAAATGACCGGTTCCTGCTGTTGGCGCCGGAGAAGGATTGGTTGTGTCAATGGACGCCCCGTTTACAAGGGTTGCGTTATAGACATATGAACCACTTGCTTTGCTTCCGACACTGGTTCCGCCAGAAATAGAATCGCTGTCAAAAGTGTAATAAATATTTGCTTTTGCATAGAGTGCGCCAATTTCCGGTTCCGTCAAGATTTTATTGTAGAATATAAAATTGTCTACACTAATGGTTCCTGGTTTTGAGGCAAAGTCCAAACCATTAATTAAGAAGGATGCGCTTGCTGATGTATTTCCCAAATAAAAATTGGTTGGTTGAAAAAGGGTGATTGCAGCATTGTAACTAATAGAACCAATCTTTATTCCATTTAAATAATATGAACCATTGGATGATCTAAAAGCAACATGAACCCAATCACCAATTGCTATTTGATAACTGCCTCTATTAAACAAATATCCTGAGTTTGTGCCACTTGATGTTTTGAACGCAATCACACACCAATCTGGTGTCCACATATAAATAATGAAATAATTGGTTCCATCATCAAATGAAAACACTGGAGTGTTTGAAACAGTGTTATTCCAACGAAACCAAAACGCAAAAGATATTCCAGACGAATTCAATGAAATTGGTTGTTGATTCATTCGCATATATTGTCCTGTGCCAACATTCATTGAGAGATATCCTGTTCCGGTTGCTGCAGGTTTTGTTGCGGGTGAGGGAACATCATTTATAATTGATGCATTGCCATAGAGAATGGCATCATATGTTTCGGTTGCTTTGTTCAGAACCGTGTTTCCAGAGACCATGCTTGTGTTGAATGGGTAAAACATATAATAATCGACATCTGTGTAAGAAAGTAGAGACCCGGCAGTCCATTCGGTAGAAGCACTTGCTGATGTAATTGCTTCTGTGCTTGTTGATGGCGACACATATAATTTCCAGTTGCCGGTGCCTACTGTGTCCGTTATACTATTGGCATTCCCTAAAACAAGTGATGTATTATTAATATTGGTTGCAAGTTGCGCCTGAACAATCTTTTGCGCGCCTTGCCCGGTGTAACTATAAACCGGTGTTCCTATTCCATTGTTTGAAAGAAACATTTTGTAATATATAGTATTGAATATAATCTTTTCAATTTTTTAATTGCACATCCAAAATGCGTAAATAATAATTCTGCAATTATGTGGCAGAATTATTACATGGGAATTTTAATTGTTAATCCTGTCGAAATGGAAAAGCAATAACGGTGTTAGTCTTTTCCACTAAATCTAAGTCCATCTACCGGAATATGAATAGATGTTCGTGGCGAGCACTGAACTTGCCGACGTTGGATTACCATTGCCATCGATGCGATAGACCACCTTGTCCCCTGTGTTTACTGAAAAATTGGTTGAGGGCACTGACAAATAATTGGTCGATGCTGCATCAGTGAGCGCTGCACTAGTGACCGTTCTCGGGAATATTACAGTCCCGAATGTGTTATCCGAATTAATCTTGAACATTTGGAATCCGACACCGGAAGACCGACTATGGTAATCCGCGAATGACACATCTACCCTGACATTAGTCGACTTGGGAGCAGTCCATATAGCATATGTGCTGTTTGTTCCTGGGATTAATGCAACCTCAGTTGATTTCACAGTGTAACTGGTCTCGGTGGCATCAACCGGTGTTGCCGATTTTGGCATCCATGTGGCGCCTGTTGCAGAATCGGTGATTTTTGCGGATGACGACCCCGCATACAATGAAGTAACTTCTGATTGTGATAAAGGTCGTTGATAAATGCGGAAATCATCGATTCCGCCGTCCATTCCACTAGTTCCTGTATCTCCATAAGAACCAATGTTGTAGGTGGTTCTACTACCTAATGCAGGATATGCTGTTGTTGCTGTTGCTGTCTCAGTTCCATTTGTGTATAATTTGTAAACACTTGATGCTCCACTGGCACCTGCATAAGAAATTGTAATTACAAAATGTCTCCAAACACCATCAAATACACTTCCTGAACTTAATACACTACTAGTAGTAACAAACAATGAAAAACTGGTAGTTCCTCTCTGTAAAATAATTTCTGGACTTCTCATATCAAAAATTCTTCCGCCATTTTGAGTTGTTGATGATGTGAATCTGCCCCAAAAAGCAATCGATAGACCGCTTGTTACAATGCCGAATGGCACAATTTTAAAATATGTTGTCGGTGTTAAAGATAAATATCCTTTCCCGGAAATTCTTGAATTGGCGTCAACCGCAATGGTTGCTCCATTTACAAGAGTTCCATTATAAACATATGACCCGGTTGAATACTCACCAATCGAGGTTGGTGTGGAACCATTTATATCAGCAGTTTCAAATGGATAATACATTGCTGCTTGTGAATAAATCAGGGATACTTCATCGGCAGTAATTGGTCGTTGATAAATGCGGAAATCGTCGATGCCTCCGTCAAACGAACACGCAGGAAGAGAACCTCCCAAGTTAGCAGCAGAACCTATATTACATATAGTTCTTGTGCCAGTATTGGGATATCCTTGATTTAAGAAAGTGTTTTGTAAAGTTCCATTCATGTAACATTTTATCTTACTGCTCGCACCATTTACACCACCATATTCAACCGTGATTACCAAATGCCTCCAAACATTGTCACTGACAGTTCCCACAAAAGGATCTATTCCTCCAATTCCATATAACCGTATTCCATCTCTGCCGTCACTAAAACCTATTTGTATACTAATTTCATCAGGGGACCGAATATCCATTATTCTTGCTCCACCTTTTGTGTTATTACTTGTTGCGCGAAACCATGTTGCAAATGTCAGACCGTTTGCGAGAACATTGAATGACCCAAAATTTAAATAATGTGAACTTGCTTTTGTCAAAGACAAATAACCATATCCTGGTCCGGGTGAACCGTCCGTGGCAATATTTGCGCCATTCACAAGTGTTGCCGACAAATTTCCAACAGAATCATAAATGGTGTTGCTGGACACCTTGTTTGTATTAAAAGTGTAACAAAGTGACATGTCTGTTGGCAAACCTGGTGGCGCGACATATGGTATAATGGACCCACCAGTCCATTCGGTAGAATTGCTTGATGAACTTATTGATTCAATACTTGTCGAAGGCGACACATAGAATTTCCATTCACCTGTGCCAATGGTGTCCAATATAGTATTGGCATTCCCTGCAACAAAGGATGCTGCGTTGATGTTAGTTGCCAATTGTGCTTGAACCAATTTTGTTTCGATTACATTAGTGGCACTCAATGGAGGAATGTAATTATTGTCCGCATAGATGTTGATGGCGAGCACGGAACTTGCCGATGTTGTGTTGCCGTTGGCGTCTATACGATATATCAATTTGTCGCCCGCGGCAACTGAGACAGTTCTTGATGGGACAGACAAATAATTTGTTGGTGCCGCATCAGTGAGTGCAACACTAGTAACTGTTCTCGGGAATATTACAGACCCGAATGTATTGTCATTATTAACTTTAAACATTTGGAATCCGACACCATCTATGGACCTGCTATGGCAATCCGCAAAGGACACATCCACCTTGACATTGGTCGTTTTCGGAGCAGTCCATACAGCATAGGTGCTTTTGGTTCCTGGAGTCAAAGCAATCTCGTTTGATTTCACAGTGTAATTGGTCTCGGATGGGTCATTCGGTGTGGCAGGTTTGGGCATCCATTTTGCTCCTGTGGCAACATCTGTTATTGCAGAAACGCCAGATGATGTTCTATTCTTTTCTTCCAACACCTCTGCGTCCGACAACACTGTTGTAAACACTTTAAAATTGTCTATTCTAGTTGTTCGTCGCAATCCATATAATGGATCTCCATCATTTGTTACACCAATATTATAATAAAGTTGCAAACCCCTTGTTGTTGGATAAGGATTGCTCACAGTGTATTGTGATCCGCCTCCTGCTGTGCCACCATTTATATACAAATTTACAAAACCTGCCACATCAATTGACACTGCAATGTGAACCCATGTATTGGTAGGCATTACATATGAAGGAAAATTTGCGAGTGCATTATTTACTGTAGCGTTATAGTTTTGTATTTGAAATGTATTGTTTGTTAATAATAAAACTCCAATCTGATCAATGTTTGACGACTTTGCAACATAAACTATATAATCATTGCGGTTAATGCCACTTGTGTCAATCCAAAACCAAAAAGCAAAGGAGAATCCGCCAGTTGCTGGTATTGAAAATGGTGTAAATTTTGCGAATTGCCAATTTGCTGTTAATGTTCCATCTGGATTTGCCAATTGTAAATAAGATTTGCCAGGAATTCTCGAATTTGCATCAGCAGCAAATGTTGCTCTGACAAGAGTTCCTGGAAATGTTTCACCAACTCCACTAAGCAAACTGCCACCGGTCCATTCGGTAGAATTGCTTGCTGAACTTATTGATTCGATGCTGGTTGTGGGCGACACATAGAATTTCCAATTGCCTGTGCCAATGGTATCCAATACAGTGTTTGCATTCCCCGAAACAAAGGTTGTTGAATTCATGTTTGTGGCAAGTTCTGCTTGAATCAACTTTGTTTCGTTTGCATTGATGGAACTTAATGGAGGAATGTAATTATTGTCCGCATATATATTGGTAGCAAGGACCGAACTTGCCGACGTTGTATTGCCGTTGGCGTCTATGCGATAGACCACCTTGTCACCAGCAACAACTGATACGGTTCTTGACGGGACAGACAAATAATTTGTTGATGCCGCGTTAGTGCGTGCAACACTGGTAACTGTTCTCGGGAATATTACAGACCCAAATGTGTTATCCGAATTAATCTTGAACATTTGGAATCCGACGCCACTTGTAGATCGACTATGGTAATCTGCGAAGGACACATCGATTTTAATATTGGTCGTTTTTGGGGCAGTCCAAACGGCATAGGTGCTTTTTTCTCCAGGAGTTAAAGCAATTTCCGTGGATTTCACAGTGTAACTGGTCTCGGATGAATCCACTGGAATAGCAGGTTTCGAAATCCATATAGGACTACCTCCAGACGGGTTTTGAAATTTGCCAACAGATACTTGTGCACCATAAATATTGGATATTTCTCCTTGTCCAAGGGTTCTGCTTGAATACAATCTGAATTCATCGATGGCACCGCTGAATGAAGCAGTTTGCCAACTGCCGGCATCTCTGCCGATAAAACAATTGTTGTAAGTAACTGAACTTTGGGGATATCCACGATTAAATCCGCTCGATTTTGTGAATACTAAAATGGAATTGATGTACAACCTCCATGTGTATATGCTGTCAATCGTCCACACATAATGTCTCCAAACATTGTCTGTCAGAATGTTTGAATCTGTGTACATTAATATATCATCGGTTGCTATTCCAGACGCACCATAGGATATTTTTGCTCGAATGTTATTTGATTGTAAATACATAGAGTAAGAATAATTTGCGTTTTCAGACGCGGCAATACCATTTGCAAAATCGAAGAATGTAATTTTTGCGGAACTGCCCAATGTACTATTTGACCTCGCCCAAAATGCAACTGAAAAAAAATCTTGTGAATAAAAAAATGTTGGTTGATAAGTTAATTGGACGTATTGATTTGTGGCAATTGTGTTCGTGGATGTTAATTGCAAATGTCCTGTGCCCGCCATTGGTGCAGGAGAAGGATTGGTTGTGCCTATGGATGCACCGTTTACAAGAGTTGCATTATAAACATATGAACCACTTGCTTTACTTCCGACGCTGGTTCCACCAGAAATGGAATCGCTGTCAAAAGTATAATAAATAGTGGGTTTTGCATAGAGTCCACCAATTTCTACATCCGTCAAGATTTTATTATAGAATATAAAATTGTCAACACTGATTGTTCCAGATTTTGCGGAAAAATCTGCTAATGTTACTGAAGAATGTGCGTTTCCCAAATAAAAACGAGTTGGTTGAAAAAAGGTTATGGTGGCATCATAACTAACAGAACCAAGTCTTACTCCATTTAAATAATATGAACCAGTTGATGACTTAAAAGCAACATGAACCCAATCACCAATTGCTATTTGATAACTGCCTCTATTAAACAAATATCCTGAGTTTGTCCCACTTGGTGTTTTAAATCCAATCACACACCAATCGGATCCCCACATGTAAATAATGAAATAATTGGTTCCATCATCAAATGAAAACACTGGAGTATTCGAAACATTGCTGGTCCAACGAAACCAAAAAGCAAAAGTTATTCCAGACGTATTTAATGAAATTGGTTGATTCATTTCGACATATTGTCCGGATCCAGTATTCATTGAGAGATATCCAGTTCCAGGTGCTGCTGGTTGTGATGCCGGCGAGGGAACATCATTTATAATGGACGCCCCACCAAAAAGTGTGGCGTCATATGCATTGGTTGCCATGTTTGACAGAGTTGTGCCCGAGACTGTATTTGTGTTGAAAGGGTAAAACATATAATAATCGGCATCCGTGTAAGAAAGTAGAGACCCACCGGTCCATTCACTGGGGTCACTTGCTGCGCTAATTGAAGCAATACTTGTCGAAGGCGACACATAGAATTTCCAATTTCCTGTGCCTAGCGTATCTACAATTGTATTTGCATTGCCCGAAATGTAAGTCCCCGCGTTCACATTGTTTCCTAGTTCTGCTTGAATCAACTTTGTTTCACCTTGTCCCACAGCAGAATTTATCGGCAATGATATGCTCGAACCACCGCCACTTGATAAAAACATTTTCTAATATATTATTGTAAAATGTTTTTTAGAGACTTTGAACATGTATCATTTACACATTGCTCTAGTTCCCAATTCGCATAAATGCTGCCTGAACTGCCTTCTGTTTTGCCTCGTACTCCCTTTGCAACAGTAAATCCCGTTGTTGTTTCTGCATCATGGCGCGCTCATATTCCTTCTGTTGTTTTTCCAAAACACTGTTTGACTGTTCCTTGGACATGGCAGTCCCCTTGTTTTGCTCCCGTGCGTTCACATATTGGTCGACGTTTTTATATTGCGGCACCTTGGAAAAATCCTTCTCCGAAACGGCAAACACAGTCTGGTCTCGATGTACTTTTCGCAAATCGTCGAATTTCAATTTGCTAAATATGTCGCATTCAACATAGGAAGTGTTGGCGCTGTCGTCAGCATCTTCGTAATAACTTGTGCCAAACCCTATGGGTCTGATTTCTCTGACACCATTATACACGGACATCTGCTGACTTTGTTGTCTCATCTTGATTTCCTCTATCGCCTCGCCCATGTTTTTGGAATTAATATTGCGACCCGCGAAATCGTCCTGTGCCGACTCTTGTCTAAACCAGTCGTGCTTGCTGGGGTCCGTCTTTTTCGCCATATTGGTTTCATACAGTTCGTTGAATTTTTCGTTGAATTTCTTTCCCTGGATTTCTTTGGGATTATAATTATTCACAGTCTCTGATTGTTGATTCCCAATTCCTTTTGTCTTGGTCACTTCTGGGTTGTAAACCGTTGCCGATAGAGGTGCGTTTTGGATGCGATTTTTCTGCTTATAAATGTCGAGGATGATTTCGTACGCTTGTTTGTAAAACAGGAAATATTCAGAGGATAATTTCGATTTGTCGGGGTGTATCATGAGCACCTTTTTTTTTGCGGCGCGCATCGATTCCTCTGTCAAATCGTAGGTCAGGTCAAACAGACCGAACATTTCTTCTAAAGAGTAGGTGTTGATATCTAAATTGTATGACATAATACAGAAATGGATATAAAAATTTGTGGGGATTTACGATTCTACCTTCGATTCGCCCTTTAATGAATTCGTGAATTCATCAATAGAGAAATCTACACAATAGATATATTTAGGAATCGACACAATGCAGTTTACTAATCCTCACGCAAAAGTGGCGCCGATAGAGGTTGTTGCTTCCACAACAGCCACAGCAGCATATGAACGCGAATTGACCCGACCCCAGTTCGAGGAACTTCTTAAACAAAACACAGGCAATATAATTATTAAATTCGGCGCTACTTGGTGCGGACCATGTAAGCGCATCGAGGCGCATGTGGGGCAATGGTTTGACTTTCTCACTTTAAAGTCCGACCAAAAAAACCTATGTATTGCTATCGACGTAGACGATTCATTCGACTTGTACGGCGCATTCAAATCACGCAGACAAGTCTCTGGTATCCCGGCAATCTTGCATTTCAAACAGGGTAATTTGAGTTATATTCCGGACAACTCAGTTGTTGGTGCGGACCACGAGCAGGTGAATGAATTTTTCAAGAGAGTTTCTCAGTAAAAAGTATAGATGTATGCAAGTGGTGGTGGCGATTACGCACAACCAAAATCAAAAATCACATTGTACATATCATGTCATGGCGCAGACTTGCCAGATTCACCAATAGAAATAGACCCATCGGTTCGCATTTTGTCACAAGCAGGCAAATTTGGATGTTTAGGTTTTTTTGACTATTTAGCATTAGATTATATTTCATCGTGGATTGCAAGAGAAAAGGTATATTCAAAAAATTTTAATACATATTCATGGTTAGAATACATTAAACTGATGTTTGAAATCCTGAGTGATAGTAAAAATCCAATTAATAAATCAATATTGGAAAAAGAATATCAATACGAACTAGAAAAATATAAAAAAACAGGAAAAAAATCAATTAAAATTAGACAAATAAACCACACACACAAAGCAATAAATAAAAAGGATAACTGGCAAATTTACACTCCGACAATTGAACATATGTATGATTTTGCGGACACAGAACAAAGAGGTCAAACCATTTATGCGGTTGACATTCAAAACAACCCAACATCTTCTAAAATTAAATTGCGTAAAAACATGTTTGAGTATTTTAGTTCAAGACAACCATTAACTTCAAAGGAAATAAAACAAGAATTTCACAATAAAAGCATTGATGAAGTATTAAAACTAGAATCCCTAAATTTTGGAGAAAAATATGTAGAAAACACAACAGGAATCCTGCTGAGTTTAGGTTGTGATAATCTGACTACTTTTATAGATTGTTTAAACGACCGTGAATTGCGCAATGAAATAATTCGAACCCTAACTGAGGAAAATTTTTATAATATTGTGAATGCTATTCGTGAAAACTATTCTGATAAAATCATTTCGCCTGGTTATGTATTTCGTCAAAGTGTCTTGGTGAAATTTTTAAAAGATGAAGGGTTTGATATTATTAATATAATTGATATGAGTTGCAGAACGTATAATACAGAAATTCCAAACGAAAAATTCTCAGAGATAAACGCAAAAGACGAAGAAGCATCCAGGTTGATTGACAAGACCCTTGGCGGAAGGAAATCCACAAGGAAAAAACGAAGTAAATCTAAAAGGAAATCTAAAAGTAAATCTAAAAGGAAATAACTTTACAAATACAAACTCTGGTTCGTCGTGACGTGTTTAAGCAACAGTCGGTCAATTTGCGACAGACGACTCCTCAGTTCTATTTTTAAAGTCTTCTCACACACGGATATCAACTCGCGCACAACAGTTGATATCTTCAGCAACGCCTTTGTGAAATCGCCGACCCCAATGCCCTTGTATGACATCAAATCATACAGCACCTGTTTGCACGCCGTCTCCGTGTCACTGCGACACCATTCGAGCACATCATCGGCAATGAGTGCCGAGTATAGGAATTCCTCCGAATCGACGGGTTCCTCCAGACCGTGCGCCCGTTCGCACTCGCCCAAATCATCACACACGTCTTTGAACTGCTCAAAAGCATATTGGAGGAAGGTGTTTTCGACGTAGAACTCGTCGTCAATCCTTATTCGCACGTCGGCAAACAGGGTTAGGAACGCAGCAATCAATTCGGGCGTAAACTCGG
>JACCDO010162092.1_pt1 | contig 43510 bp, 34 predicted proteins | sample 7446101 | NCBI WGS metagenome assembly JACCDO01 (sample SAMN15323440, study PRJNA562643) | freshwater metagenome | isolation source: river surface water | place: USA:Blue River Watershed | collected 2017-08-16 | reverse complement strand
GGGACAGATTTACGCGAGCAACTCTCAAGGCACGGTTGACTTCTTGGGTCTCTCGTTGTCTTTGGCGCCAACAAAACTTACTGCCGCCACAGCCGGCTTTGGTATTGCCTTGGGTCTTCCCTTTGGTTTGTTTGCCTTCTTCCCTAGCCTCATGAAAAAACTGCCTAAGAGCGGTGGATGGTTGGAAGACTTTAAAGTTTCTTTGGGATTCTTAGAAGTCGCCTTGGCGATTAAATTCATCTCCAATGCCGACTTGGTTCAACAATGGGGATTGCTGAAGCGCGAAACTTTCTTCGCTCTGTGGATCATCATCGGTCTTTTTTGGACACTTTATTTGTTGGGCAAATTCAAGTTCAAGCCTTATCAGGGCAGCCAAACCTTGTCTCGAACCAAATTGACTTTTGCCGTCATCATTGGAGCGTTCACCGTGCGCATGATTCCTGGGGTATTTCCTCCCAATGAATTGAACAAATTCGCTTTCCTCAGCGGATTCCCGCCCCCCTCTTCTTACTCTTACTACCACCATGAATCGGAGTTCAAAATTTACCGTGATTTGGAAGAAGCCGTGGCCGCTGCCAAAAAAGAGAACAAACCCATCTTCATCGACTTTACTGGATGGGCTTGTGTGAATTGTCGCAAGATGGAAGAAACCGTTTGGATTGACCCTGTTATTGCAGAAACCCTGAAAGACAAGTACATCATGGTGTCGTTGTATGTCGATGAAAAGATTGAGCTTCCTGCTGATCAACAAATGGTTTACAAGACGCATGATGGTCGATTAAAAGAAATCAAAACTGTTGGAAACAAATGGGCCACCTTGCAAGCTGAGACCTTCCAAAATCAGGCTCAACCTTTTTATGCAGTGATTTCAGCGGACAGCACCTTGTTAATTCCAACAGAAGATTACAATCCTGATGTGAACGAATACAGCAATTGGTTAAATTGCGGCATCGATGCACACAACAATTGGAAAAACGCGAAAGGAAATCGCTAGGCTATTTTTACTCTTCATGGGCTCTCTGTTTTTGAGCCTAAGCGCTTTGTCTCAAAAGACAATCGTTAAAGGAAGGGTGATTGATCAGTCCAATCAACTCGCCGTGCCATTTGCGCCAGTATTTTTTATTGGTACCAAAACAGGCGTTACAACGGATTTGGATGGGAATTTCTCGTTTGAGACCTACTACAGCTCAGATACATTGGCCTGTCTGATGGTGGGGTACAATCCTTACAAAGTCAAGATTCAACAAGGCAAGTCACAGACCATCACCATGTCCTTGGTGCCGAATACGCAAATGACAGAATTGGTGATCAAGGCCAAAGACCTTGAAGATCCGGCCATTGCCCTCATCAAAAAAGTATTGAACAACAAAAAAATCAACAACAAAGAAAAATTAGACGCCTACGAATACGAGGCCTACAACAAAGTTGAATTTGATTTGAATAATATCAAAGATGAGTTGGCGGACAAAAAAGTATTGCGCTCAGTGGAATTCATATTTGATCAAATTGATACCACAGCAGAGAAAAACTATCTGCCCATTTTCATGACGGAAAGTTTGTCTGATTTTTATTTCCGAAGAGAACCCAAGTTCAGTAAAGAGATCATCAAAGCGGCCAAAGTGAGTGGTGTAAAAAATGAAAGCATCAATCAGTTCTTGGGCGATATGTACCAAAACTTTAATGTCTATCAAAACGATTTGGCTGCCTTTAATAAAAGTTTTACTAGCCCCATTGCCAACTATTGTTTGGGCTTTTATGACTACACCATCATGGACACTTTGGTGATGGATGGGAAATATTGTTATGAAGTAAAATTTGCACCCAAGCGCCGACAAGAGTTGTTGTTTGAAGGCACATTGTGGATCAATGATACCTCTTACGCCTTGAAAAAAATTGAAGCCGCCATTACTGAATCTGCCAATATCAACTGGATCAAAGATTTCAAAGTGACGCAATACTTTGATGAAGTAGAGAAAGAAGTTTGGATGATGACAGGAGATGAGTTAATTGTCGATTTTAATTTGTCCGATAAAAAAATGGGAATGTATGGTCGCAAAAAATCTTCCTATAAAAACTTCATCATCAATCAAAAAAGACCCACTGAGTTTTTTCAAGGATACACGGATGTCATTGTCGCGGAAGGAGCATCGGACCACGACGATGCTTTTTGGGATGAACACCGGCATTTGAAACTCACCAAAGATGAAAAGGAAATTTATCAAATGGTCGATACCCTGCAGAATATCCCATTGTTCAGTACAGTTGTCGACATCATCAATTTATTCATCAATGGATACAAGGTGATTGGCAAATTTGAATACGGGCCCTACTACACGACCTATAGTTACAATCCCATCGAAGGAAATCGTTTTAGGGTTGGGGGACGAACCAGTAATGAATTTTCCAAACGCATCATGTTTGATGGATACGCTGCATACGGATTGCTGGATGAGGAATGGAAATATGGAGGGGGATTCCTCTGGGTCATCAATAAAAATCCAAGATTCGCTGTTGATGTCCACACCAAAAAAGACGTGGAGCAAATAGGACAAAGTACAGGGCAATTGCGAACAGACAATGTGCTTACCTCGTTGTTCAGAAGAAACCCAGCCAATAAGCTGACCATGGTCAATGAATATTCTATGTTCATTGAAAAGGAATGGGTGCATGGCATTTCCAACAAGCTCATCTTTAAACACCGCGAATTACAACCCATTGGTGGTTATTATCAATTCATTGAACCCCGAGTCAAGTCCTTTGTTCCCAACATCACCAGTGCAGAAATGACACTCTCCTTGCGTTGGGCGTACAAAGAGAAATACATCTACGGAGAATTTGAACGCTTTAGTGTAGGCAGCAACTGGCCCATTGTGGAATTTGCCTACACCCGCAGCATATCAGGGCTTTTTGGCGCTCAATACAACTATGAGCGCGCTCAAGTTACCTTAAAAGACAAATGGAAATTTGGACCATTTGGTTACATGGACATATCCAGCCAAGCAGGAAAGATCTATGGACAGCTACCCTTTCCTTTGCTCATGATGCACCAAGGGAATGAAACTTTTTTCTACGATGAAACTTCGTACAACACCATGAACTTTTTTGAGTTCGTTTCAGACCGCTGGGTCAATTTGTGGGCTACCTATCATGCCGAAGGATTATTTTTAAATAAAATCCCTGTTCTTCGCCGACTAAAATGGAGGGAGGTGGCCAGTATGAAAGCAGTTGTGGGGGGGTATGACATTCGCAATGATGCTTTTTTACAAAGGGACTGGAACAATGATGGAAAAACCGATGTTTACACGTTAACCAAACCTTTCTTCGAAACCGCTTTGGGGGTTGAGAACATATTCAAGGTTTTGAGGGTGGACATGGTCTACCGGCTTTCTTATTTGAATCATCCCGACATTTTCAAGGTTGGATTGCGCGCCAAAGTACAATTCACCTTCTAACCCTATCTTAGCGACGTGAAATTATCCGCAAACAATATCGTCAAACAATACGGCAATCGCATTGTGGTGAACGGTGTATCCTTTGAAGTGAATCAAGGAGAGATTGTTGGATTGCTGGGGCCCAATGGTGCTGGCAAAACCACCAGCTTTTATATGGTTGTAGGGTTGGTTACTCCGGATTCTGGAGAAATTTTATTGGAGCAGCAGAACATCACCCGTGAGCCCATGTTTAAGCGGGCGCAATTGGGGGTTGGTTATTTGCCACAGGAGGCCTCCGTGTTTAGAACTTTGAGCGTGGAAGACAACATCAAAGCCGTTCTTGAACTCACCCCGTTGAGCAAATCAGAGCAATCAGAAAAATTGGAGTCTTTGCTGGACGAGTTTGGTTTAACTGCTCGCAGAAAATACGTCGGGAGTCATCTTTCAGGAGGTGAAAGACGCAGAACAGAAATTGCGCGTGCATTGGCTACCAATCCAAAATTCATACTGTTGGACGAGCCATTTGCCGGTGTCGATCCCATTGCTGTGGAAGACATTCAGCGTATCGTAGAACAGTTGCGTACCAAGAATATTGGCATCCTCATAACGGACCACAACGTACAAGAAACCCTGTCGATCACCGATCGTGCTTATTTGCTGTACGACGGTAAAATTCTCAAATCAGGAACTGCAGAAGAATTGGCTGCAGACGAAGTGGTGCGCAAGGTTTATTTGGGACAAAACTTTGAATTGAGAAGGAAGGTTTAACCCATCTTGGTATTGCCGTTCCAATCTTTTTCCCACTATTTATAGAAGAATCACAAATGCCTGATGCGCCACTCCTTTGGATAATGATTGGAAACCCTACCCTTGACCGTTTTAACCCAAGCCAAATCCATCCCTTGCCATTGCACAATGTGCCAACCACTGCGATTCACATCATCCATCCGCCAATCTTCACCGCGCAACACCAGCAATGCCTCGTCATCTGAAACTTCCAAGCGCGGAATATCCTGATTTGTATTATCTGACAATATCATTCCTTGATGCGGCGTGAAAATTTGCTTGTTCAAAGTGCCCATTTGGGCGCCAATTTGGACCATCTTGGCAACAGGCAAAATATAGTCCGGGGAAATGACCGAATAAAACACCTCTCCTTTTCCATTTAACCAATATCGTTCAAGATCATTATCCTTGACAAAAGGCATGACGGATGGCCAATCTCTTTTGTGCAAGGGTTGCCAAAAAGAATCGTTGGCCAATTTGATGCGACCACTTGACGCAGCTTCTGGTTTTTTTAACACGGAACAAAAAAAGCCCTCACCCTGAGCACGGTGTGGTAAAAACCTCCATGCCGCGACACCTTTTACTTCAATCTGGTCCGCTTCATCCGGCACTTCCAAATGTCCCCAACCCTCCATGCCCAATTCCTCGATACAGTATGAAAGTATGTCTTGATTCTCCATTTCAGCAAACGTGCAGGTGGAATAAATGAGTACCCCATTGGGGGCCAATAAACGATAAGCTTCATCCACCAAATACTTTTGAATACCCGCACATTTGATGACTTGTTCGGGGGTCCATTCCAATCTTGCTGCTTGGTCCTTTCTGAATAAACCTTCGCCACTGCAGGGGGCATCCAACAAGATCAAATCCCAACGTTCGTCCCCTTTTATTTGTGAAACATCAGACTGCAAAACCACCGAATTGACCACTCCCCATTTCATCAAATTTTCTTGTAAAACTTGATTTCTCTTGGGATGAATCTCGTTGGCATATATGACACTTTCGGATGGCAAATTCTCATGCAATAAAATCGTCTTCCCTCCCGGTGCTGCGCAGAGATCCAAAACCATCTTGATTGACTGCTCATTGCATATTTGTTTAACCAAAGATCCAATCACCATCGAGCTGCTCTCTTGCGGATAATATTTTCCCAAATGAAATTGGGGGTCTGTGGTAAAAACGGGCCTGATCTTTAAAAAATGACCTTGGGCATAATGCGCCACCTGACTGGAACGAAAGGCAGACAGCGCCTCTCCTTTGGCATGAACCGAAATTTTTGGAGGCTGATCCATTGCCGCAATCATCGCGTCGGACTCCTCAGGAAATTGTTCTTGAATGCGCTGAATAAATAAAGGATGGAGTACTGTCATGTGCAATGCATCTATTGGTTGGGCGCTCCGTTGGCGCGCTTGTTTCTGCCTAAAATCGCATCTCGTTTTTCTCGATTCTCTGCACGGTTCTGCTTTCGTTCATTTTGTTGCGATCCACGCTCCTCTCTCTTCTGTTCTCGCCTTTCATTGATCGTTTCCTTTTTGCCATCCAACCATTTTTTCACAGATCGATCTCTCTGCGGTATATTGTCATCAAACAATGCCTTCCATTCTTTATCACTCTCTACAGCAAATTGAAGATTGCTCACTGGTCCCTTCATGGAAATAAAAAACTTCTTGCCATCTTCTGTTGGTGCTTGATTGGGGTCGCGCAAGAGCAAATCACGAACATGAAAACCCATCAAATAATCCATTTGATTGTCAAACGTGTGATTGGCTTTAAATACCATATTCAATGCCGAAGACTTGATTTCCATCCAAGGAATTTCGATGGATTGATGCGAGATCGAAATGGTGTTTCTCAATTGCTCAAACTTGACCCAAGACAATTTTTTCGCCAATAAATCCTCATCCACCAAAGGGGCAATCCACTTGTTCTTTTTCAAATAAACGGCTACATCTTCTAAAACCGACCAATGCAAAATTTCCCCATTGTTCACCTCCATTTCGATAATGCCGTTAACCGAAGGACGATCCAGTTTCAATTCATTGTTCAGCTGAAAATTTACATCCACCTCAGCATCGATTACTCCTTTTAATTGGTCGGATAAAATGGCTGTTTGGCCAAAATCATTGAACAACTTCATCATCTTTGGGAGATTTACCTTCGCTACTTGCCCATCTACATCCACTTCCCACAACCTCGTTTCTGCATTGGCAAAACACTCAATACGGCCGTTCAAACTTCCATCGGCCAGATCCAATCGAAATGCATCTGCTCGAACCAACCCTTCCTCTACCGTTAAGTTCGTTTTAAATTGTTTGGCCTCGAATTGTTGAAAGTCAAATTCATCCACTTCACATTGCACTTGCAATTTGGCAAATGCAGGTAGACCGAAACCCGAACCCTCTCCTTGAATAAAATCCTCTCCCTGAATGTGATTGCTTTTTAACACAACAGACGCTTCTATTCCCCGGTCAGGATTCAACAACCAGTCAACAGCCTGATGCCACTTACCTGTTAGATTGATATCAGACTGTTGGTACTGAGCCAGACATTGGTGAACGATGGCATTGTCCTCATGCAATTGAAGTAAGGCCTGAACATTCTCTACGGGATGGGGCATTGAATGCCATTGAAAACGCTCAGCTTTAATCGCCACATTTCCTTCGGCTTTCCAATCTTCCCATCGCATTGAACTGTCTTCAGGATTCCATTTTCCAATCACCTTGGCCTTTACATCCAATTGACCATTGGATTGAAGCAAAGAATCCCATTTCAGAAAGTTTACCATCTCCCCTAAACCCGCGTGCATTTCAACATTCAAATCCAATTCGGGCTTCATGGTGTTTTTAATATTTCCAGAAATACTCCATTGACCCGTTGCCAAATCTGCATTCAAATGATCCACATGCCATACATCCATTCCCTTGGATAAGTCATATTTTAACTTCAAATCCAAGTTTTCCAAAGTAACCCCTGATTGTGGCTCCTTGATCGAGCCTTCCTTCCATTGCAATAAAGCCTGAACATTCGGACTATCCCATTTTCCTTCCACAGACCCATTCAGCTGAAAAGTTCCGATTGGTTCATATGACCGCAATGTCTCTGAAATCCATCCTGGCATATTGTCCACCCATTGTTTCACTTCAATGTTATCTGCCTGTGCCTGAATATGGCAACGCTCTTTCTTGAAATCCACCCATCCATTACCCTGCATGGGGGAATCCAACGCTTCCCATTGAATGCTCTTTAAGGTTAATAACTCCTTAGCTCGATCATAGGATACATCACCAGAACATTCAAATGCCAATGCATGAATCAGAGGTCTGTTTTCCGATTTTATATCCTGACATATCCCCTCGCCATCCACAGTAATGTTTGAACCAGACGCAGAGAAGTCTCCTTTCAGTTTTAATTTGTCCCAAAACACAACTTGGTTATACTGGGACTTGGCATCTTGATACTGCCATGTCACCTCGCTGAAAATAATGCGCTCGAGCCGCATGGATACCTCGGCATCATTGGATGGCTTGGATTTGAAAATCTCCCAATTGGTTCGACCTCTTTTATCTTTTCGCATACTAAGCGACCCTTTGGTCAATTTCAACTCATGAACATGGTAATTTTCATTCCATGCATCAATCCAATTGAAAGCCAAAGACAGCTTTTCTAAATCAATCAACTTCTGATCGTGACGCAAAGCATCAGCGATTTCCAACTCCTCAAAATTGATGGCCAAAAGTGGGAATGAAGTCCATATGGAAACATCTACATTTTTGTACTGCACAGGTGCCGTTAATTCCTGTTTCAACACCTCCAAGGCTTTGGCTATGATATCGTCGCGGTAGTACCAGGCTGCGAATGACAAAACGGTTAGGCTCAACACAATGGTGCCCAATATCCACATCAACCAACGCAAACCTTTCCGTGCCTTTTCCTGCATAAAACGAAGGTAGACAAAGGATTTATAAGACCCGAGATATCACGCGGGATTTGAACACAAAACAATGTTAATTGTCCGCCTTTCGCATGGACTTCCATAGAAGGTGAACCATCAACCAACAGAACAAGGTTCCAGTAGTTACTACGGTCAAAAAGATTCCAAAAATAGAAAAACCATCAATTTCAATGGGGTAATTCTCTACTACGGCTCCTTCCATGGTTACCAAACCAAACGTCAATTGCAACCAACAAATCAGCAATCCCAATAGAACTCCGAGACTTGCACCGATAGCATTGATCAAAACACCCTGTAAAACAAATATCCGCTTAATCATTTCCTGAGTGGCACCCATGGCTTGGAAAACGAACATATCCTGTCTTTTTTCTATCATCATCATGGATAAAGAGGCGACAATATTGAAGCACGCGATTAAAAGTATGAAAAACAAAATGGCAAAAGTGGCCCATTTCTCTGATTGAGTGGTCTTATAAATCAAAGCATTCTTCTCCACTCTGCTTACAATACGCAACCCTTTTGCTGCAAGTTCACCGCTCCACTTATCTTGAAATGAGAACATTTCTGACTCGTCTTGCAAGAACAACTCAACGGCAGTTACAGAATCTTTTTTGTTGAGCAATTTCTGTGCGTTGTAAATGGGGACAAATACAAACTTTACATCCAATTCTGCATTGGCAGAAAATACACCGGCATTGTATACATCCATGGTGCTGAACGTATTCTCTTTGTAGCGCGACAGTTTTCGCCCAGGAATTGGCGCTCGGATAGCATAGCGCTGTCCCAACCCCTCTTCCACGGCCATTCTCAACTCTCCACAAACGCCCAAACCAGGAACAACCGCAACATGGGTGGTGTCTATTAATTCAAAACTTCCCATTCGGAGCAATTGATCCATTCCACTATTTCTTCCATACTGCGGACCCACCCCTTTCATGGTTACAACCGCATCCGCCTCCCCGTAATGAATCCAAACATCATTTTCTACAATGGGTTCAGCAGCTTTAATGCTTCCTTCCGCCGTCCATTGCGCCATGGGCAATTCTGACTCACTAAAAAACTTTTTCGTGGTATGCTGCACCACCAATGGAGCATCAAAATGAGCAAACAAATCGTCTACCAATTTCTCAATTCCATAAAATGCCGACATCACCAAGACCATTGCTGCGGTAACAAATGCCACCACTACCGCTGAAATAATCGAAATAAGATGAATGATTCCTTTGGACTTCTTTGAAATCAAATATCGATAAGCAAAGAAAAATTCCAATCGCATACTACTTCCAGGCCTTGACAATCAATCCAGTTCCCGTGGCGTTATGACTACGAACATCCATTGCATTCAATAGAAATGCAAAAGGATAAGTAATCAAATAATACAACGGAAGAACAATGAAAAAAAGAGATGATTTGTTCAGCATCAGCATCGGATACTTCATGCTCAATAGCCAAGAAATCCTGCCCCATTTTCCATAAGAATATTGAATATCCCATTTGGAAAACCCTGCTGTTTTCAGCTTGTTGGCCATGTCCTCAACTCCATAGCCATCCCGAACATGTTCCTCAATAAAGCTGGTTTCACCGTCGTCATGTACGTCGCTTCCGCCTTGATCAGAGGGGGTAGAAATCAACAACATTCCACCCAATTTCAAGCTATTGCAATAGTTCGTCAAAACTTGAACATCTTCTTCAATGTGTTCCATGACGTCCACACAAAGCACCAAATCATAAGTATTGGGACGAACAAACGTTGTCAAATCACCCGTTTGAAAATGCACATTTGGAATATTCAATCGCTTAAAAAAACCATCGCAATCCGCTACTTGTTCTTCCTTTAAATCCACGGCATCTATGGCGCGGTAATTCAATGATTTGGTCATGCGGTAAGTGTACTGACCAAAGCCAAACCCTGCATCCAAAATTTGAACAGGCTCTTGTTTTCCTTCTCTCCAATTGCGCAAGGCCCGCTGGATATGCCAAGAACGCAAAAGCAATAAATCAAGCAATTGATAAAACAATACTCGGGTCCATGCGGCGGTGTTAAAAACCACCCCCAGCTTTCTTTTGATGGGATCGTAGTGCAATTTATTTTTTCAATAGTCGGTCAATCTCGGCAGAGTAGTCCAAGGAATCATCGATAAAAAACTGAAGCTCCGGAATTTTGCGCATCTGCTTTCCCACAACTCCCGCTAGATAATGACGGATGGTTCCGTTGTTTTCTTCAATGAACTTCATCACCTCAGCTCTTTTCTCGGGAGGAAAAACGGAAACGTAGACCTTGGCATATCCCAGATCTGGACTAACACGTACCAATGTTACCGTTACCAATACACCGGGAAACCACTCCATTCCATTGCGTTGAAAGCTGGTGGATAGCTCCTTTTTGATCAAAGCTGAAAATTTTTCTAAGCGCACTCCTGCCATGTTCCAAAGGTAGCCAATGTATTCTACAAAATACCACTAAATTTGACCCATGTTAAAAATCAGAAGGGGAGAACAGCAGGATTTACCACAGGTGTTTGCGCTAATCAAAGAATTGGCATTGTACGAAAAAGCACCGCATGAGGTAACCAACACCATTGAGGCCATGACTCAAGATGGATTTGGGACCAATCCCGTATACTTCCTTTGGGTTGCAGAGAAAGACGATGTGATTGTTGGAACCGCAATTTGCTATGTCAGATACAGCACATGGAAAGGACCTATGCTTTATTTGGAAGATATAATCGTAACAGAAAAGGAGCGTGGTCAAAAGATTGGTCATCAACTGATGCTGGCAGTGATTGAATTTGCCCATGAAAAACAATACAAGGGTTTGATCTGGCAGGTTTTGGATTGGAATGAACCCGCCATACATTTCTACAAAAAATACAATGCCCACTTCGATGAAGAATGGGTCAATGTCAAACTAAGTCCTGATCAATTAAAAAACATTTCTTTGCAACATGGAAGTCTATAAGTTTGGAGGAGCGAGTGTCAAAGATGCCACGGCCATCAAGAATGTAGCGGACATTGTCTCTGCAGCCGAAGGTAACCTTTGCGTGATTGTTTCTGCCATGGGGAAAACCACCAATGCCCTGGAATCATTGCACGAGCAATGGTTTAATGGACAAAATTACCAAGAAAACCTGAACTCCATTATTCTATTTCACCAAGCAATATCAAATGAATTGGAATTGATTCAGCAAGATTGTCTTTGGCAACGTCAAATCACCATTCTTGAGGAGAAATTGATGCATTTATCCAAAAGTGCATTTGACACCAGTTACGATCAAATTATCCCATTTGGTGAAATTCTTTCCACTGCACTGCTCCATGACTATTGGACCAAAATTGATTTGAAACATGCGTTTTTAATGGCCACTGATTTTGTCATTACAGACAACTTGCATCGTGAATCGCGTATCTTATGGGAACAGACCCAAAACAAAATTTCTAGACTTAAAGATCATAAAGGAGTATTGCTCACGCAAGGCTTCATAGGCAGCTGCGAAAACGGAATCTGGACTACACTGGGACGAGAAGGGAGCGACTATTCAGCTTCAATATTTGCGCATTGTCTTGACGCCAAACTTCTGACCATTTGGAAAGATGTTCCCGGCATGCTCAATGCCGACCCTAAAAAGAAAGCGGATGCTCAAATCATCGAAAAGATTGCTTATCAAGAAGCCATAGAATTGGCCTATTATGGCGCCAGTGTAATTCACCCCAAAACCATACAACCTCTGGAGTCCAAGCAAATTCCATTGCGTATTGCCTCATTTGTCGATCGTTTTTTACCCGGCACTTTGATCGGCAACTTTTCTCAAATCAAATATCCCAGCTGCTACATTGAGAAAGAAAACCAAACCTTGCTTTCAATTTCTACCAAGGATTTCTCTTTTGTTGTTGAAGACAACATCGTCGAAATTTTCCATCACCTTGACGCTCTCGGCATCAAAGTACAAATGATGGAAAACAGCGCGTTGAGCTTCACACTTTGTATCCAGTGCGAGAAACACAAACGAATGGCTTTGATGAACGCTTTGGAAAAGCGGTACAACATCCGATACAATGAAGGGGTTAAATTGATCACCATTCGACACTACCAGGCTCAAGATCTCAAGGCCATAGAGGAAAAATCGATTTTAATGGAACAAAAAAACCGGACTACTGTCCGGTGGGTAATTCAATAATTGCAAGACTGACGATTAATACTCATCCTCATTGAAGAAGAAATCTTCTTTGGTGGGATAATCCGGCCAAATGTCTTCAATGCTTTCAAATACTTCTTCGTCGTCCTCAATTTGTTGCAAGTTTTCTACAACTTCCAAGGGAGCTCCCGCTCTCATGGCGTAATCAATCAATTCATCTTTGGTAGCAGGCCAGGGGGCATCTTCCAAATAAGAGGCAAGTTCTAGCGTCCAATACATAGCAGTTTCTTTTTAAAGGGTTGAACGTGTTAATTTGTGCGAAAGTAAAATTTTAAGTCAAAAAAACAAGCCTTTGTGGAAATATTATTTATTTCTGTGGAATCCAACATTGCGGAGAAAGGCCGTTTTCCTGCAAAATCCAACGAGCAAGGGTAAAGTAGTAATCGGATAGGCGGTTTAGAAAAATGGGAATCTCCATCTGGACAGGATGCTGGTGGTTCAGCTCCCAGACAGAACGTTCGGCTCTCCGGCAAATGCAGCGCACCACATGGGCTTGAGCCGCTGAGGGATGGCCGCCAGGCAAAATAAAGTGTTTCAATGCTGGCAATGACGATTCCATTGCATCCATGGCTTTCTCGAGACGTTCAATGTCCTCTGCTGTGATCTTGGGCATCTGTATTTGGGCTTCCAATCCCGGCTCAACAGCCAACCAGCTGCCCAAAACAAACAATCGATCTTGTACCCACTCTCCATTCGAATCCGCGAACTGCGCATTCAAAACGCCAATATGTGCATTGAGCTCATCCACGTTACCGTAAGCCTCAATGCGGATATTGAACTTGTCCAAACGCTCAGAACCTAAAATTCCTGTGGTTCCTTCATCGCCCGTTTTGGTGTAGATTTTCATGTTTTCTTTGGACTTAAAAATAATGATGCGAATATAACCCGCACTCCCTATTTTTGTAGCTATTGCAATAAGATAAAGATGACGGCGGAAAAACAAGAGCGGTACGATCGGGCCTATTTAAAAATGGCACAAGAGTGGGCCAAATTGTCCCATTGTCACCGTAAAAAAGTCGGCGCCTTATTGGTCAAAGACGGCATGCTCATTTCAGATGGTTACAATGGCACCCCAAGTGGTTTTCCCAATTCATGCGAAAACGACCTTGGGGAAACACATTGGTATGTTCTGCATGCTGAAGCCAACGCCATTACCAAAATTGCAAAATCCACGAACAACGCCAAAGATTCCACCCTGTACATTACTCTATCCCCTTGTAAGGATTGTTGTAAGTTAATACTACAATCAGGAATCAAAAGAATGGTGTACGTGGAGGAATACAAAGACAATACTGCCGTGCATTTTTTAAAGAATGCAGGCATTGAAGTAGTACAGATTGCTGAACCCTAATGACTGAAAATACCCCACCAAATCCCAATCCTGCTCCCTCACCGGCGCCGCTCCGAAAAAAGATACGGCCATCTTCAGCCCAACCTTTATATTTTGGAATGGTGCTCATCGTGGGCATTCTGATTGGCACCTATTTGGCCGACACCAACTTGCTCACCATTAAAACAGGAGCAGAGGAAAACCCCAATAAATTGGTTAGCTTAATTGATTTCATCGAGGAAAACTATGTCGATAGTGTAGACAAAAAAATGCTTATTGAAGGAGCCATTGAATCCATCCTCTCGCATCTAGACCCTCACAGCTATTACATCTCACCAGAAGCCATTGCCGAGAGCCAAGAGCGAATCAATGGAGAATATGAAGGCATCGGGATGGAATTCATTGTCTACAAGGATACTTTAAGAGTAGTAAAAACAATTGCAGGCGGACCCGCACAGCGCGCTGGACTTCTTCCTGGCGACCGCATCATCAAAGTGGACGGAAAAGATATCATTCAAGAAAAATTGGACAATGACAAAGTCCAAAAAATGATCAAAGGAAAATCTGGATCTGAGGTAAAATTGTCCGTTGTCAGAAAAAACAACAACAATGCGATAGACATACCCATTAAGCGCGGAAACATTCCGTTGAAAAGTGTTCCAGCTTCCTTTATGGTTGATGCTGAAGTTGGATATGTCAAAGTGGAAAGTTTTGGTCAAAATACCTTTGATGAGTTTGAATTGGCTGTGCGTCAATTGAAAAGCCAACGATGTAAAACAGTCATCGTAGACTTACGCGGCAATGGCGGAGGCTTATTGGATCAAAGTTTTAAAATGGCAGAATCATTTCTTCCCAAAGACAAATTGGTACTTTACACCAACGGCATGCATGTCGGCAAGAAACAATATTTTACCACCAAAGATGGTGAATTCAAAAACATGAACGTAGTGGTATTGGTGGATCAAGAATCTGCCTCAGCCAGCGAAATTTTTGCAGGTGCATTACAAGATTGGGATAAGAGTGTAACGGTAGGAAGAAGAACATTTGGAAAAGGGTTGGTGCAGCATGAGATTGAATTGCCAGACCGCAGTGCATTCCGTTTGACCATCGCGCGTTATTACACCCCAACCGGCCGTTGTATACAAAAGCCCTATAGCGATTCCACCAACTATTACGACGAGTTTTCTGAACGATACTACCATGGCGAATTGTTTCACTCGGACAGCATCAAAACCAATGACACTTTAAAATTCAAAACGCCAAAAGGCAGAATTGTATACGGCTCAGGTGGTATCACCCCAGAGGTATTTGTTGCTTTGGATACCGCCAATAATATTTTGCTCAATAGTCTATTTGGTGCCGGTGTATTGCGCGACTTCTGTTTTGACTATTTTGACAAAAATTACAACCAACTGAAGAAATACAAATCAGAAGATGATTTCATCGCGCAGTTCAAAACGACAGATGTCATGCTCAATGAAATATTAAAACTGGCGCGAACCAAAAAATTGAGCATCAACAACAGAGAATGGAATAGAGCCAAATCTGATATCCGACAGCGGATCAAGTCCACCTTGGGTCGTTACCTGTATGAAGACAGAACTGCTTTCAAAGTGCTTTATCCCAGTGATCATGAAATTTTGAAAGCCATTGAAGTGGGTAAAAACTTCAATCAATTTCTGCACCCTTGATGCACCTTTAACATGACTGGTCCATTTACTTTATCCAAGAAAGAAAGACTCAAAAGACGCAAGAGTATTGAGTCTCTTTTTGACAAAGGAAAAGCCATCAAATACCCTGCAATCATCATGATTCATCGCAAATCAGAGGATGAGGAAGGTCTTAAAGCCATGTTCACGGTGAGCAAAAGAAACTACAAACGAGCCCACGATCGAAACCGAATCAAGCGATTGATGAGAGAGGCCTATCGTTTACAGCGCTATCTTATCGATGTTGAGGTCAGAAATTATCACTTGTGTTTTACTTTCACCGGTAAACAATTACCAGATTACCATTACGTTTATGAAAAAGTTGGACTATTGCTCAAAAACTTCAATGACCAACTAAAAGCCATACCATGAAAAAATACTGGAACAATGCAACCAAAATAGCACTGGCGTTGGGTGTTTTTATCCTGACTACTGCTGCCTACTATAAAGACACGCTCTTTGAAGTAACGAAGAACATCGAGATTTTCACAGATGTATATCGCAATCTACAAGAGGCGTATGTGGACGAACCAGAGCCTGGTTTCCTCATGAAAAAGGCCATTGATGCCATGTTGGCTTCCTTGGATCCCTACACGATCTATTATCCAGAAAGTCGAATCGAGGAGGCTACCTTTATGCAAACGGGCTCTTATGGTGGTATCGGCATCAACACCAAAAGACGCAACGACGTTGTCGTAATCACAGATGTCTATGATGGATTTGGTGCTGATAAAGCCGGTATTCTCATTGGGGATGCCATCGTGAAAATTGGGGACAAATGGATCAAGGATCTTACCGATGACGAATCTGCCATGCTCATCAAAGGACAGCCGGGAAGTACCGTCTCAATCACCCTGCGTCGAGGAAAAACAGGGACAGAAGAAGTATTGGTGGTGAAAAGAGAATCGGTCAAAAACAAAGACGTGCCATTTTTCGGTGTTGTCCCAGAAAGCAAAACAGGATATATCTTGCTAGAGGGATTCACTCAAACAGCCGCCTCAGAGGTCAGAGAGGCATTTTTAAATCTTAAAAAGCAAGACATCAGCAGTTTAATTCTTGACCTTCGTGGAAATGGAGGAGGATTACTCAGGGAGGCCGTTTCCATTGTCAATTTCTTTGTCCCGAAGGGTTCCCCCATCGTGGAAACCAAAGGTCGAATTGCAGAATGGAAAAACACCTACATGGCCAGCGCCGAGCCATTGGATGTGAACATTCCACTGATTGTTCTGATTGATGACCACAGCGCCTCGGCCAGTGAAATCGTATCCGGAAGTCTTCAAGATCTCGACCGTGCTGTCATTATTGGAAAAGAATCTTTTGGAAAAGGTTTGGTGCAGCAAACGGTTGACTTGGCTTATAATACAAAAATGAAATTGACCATTGCCAAGTATTACACTCCAAGTGGTCGTTGTGTTCAGCGTTTGGATTACAGCCATCGCGATCAAAAAACGGGCAAAGTGGATGCAGTTGATGATCAAAAAATTCAGCAGTTCAAAACCAAGAAAGGTCGCCCTGTGACTGACGGAAGAGGCGTGCTTCCCGATGTTACCGTCGACACTGAATCTGCCAATGCATGGTTGGACAATTTAAACAAGAAGTTTGCTCTATTCGATTTTGTTACCCAAAGCAATTTCGATTTTAACCGAATGGATACCACTGGGAATTTTATCCTCTCCAATTCTGATTTGGAGTCATTTAAAAATTACCTAGAAAAAATCAATTTCTTTGCCATCAGTGATGACTTAATCGCGTGGGATGAGCATACAGAAAAATTGAAAAAAACGAAGCCAGAATTATCGAATGAAATTGCTGCGCTTCAGAAAAAAGTTTACTTTGAAAACAACAAAGAATTTGACAAAAACAAACCCACGCTGAAATATTTGATTGAGCGAGAAATGGTCAGAAGATCCGGAAACCCCCGAGCCTACTCACGTCAAATCATTCATTACGATCCAGTAGTGAAAAAGGCTATTGATGTTTTGAACACAGACTACAAAAAGATCTTATTGATTCCATGAAGACCAGACTGAGCATCCAACATCAATTGCTTATGGTCTGGATGATCTCCATCGTCATTGGTCTCTCCTTGTCACCCGTTTTGATGTCCATCGGCACCATGGGCATAACCTTGCAATGGTTGGTGGATATTGCACGCAAAAAGATCAAACCCTGGGTTTTTATCACTTTCCCATCTACACGAAACTGGGTAATTCTTTACTTGCTCTTAATCATTGCCATGCTGTGGTCCAGCAATTGGTCTTTTGGCGCCAATGATTTGCGCATCAAACTTCCGCTGCTGCTATTGTCGATTACCTTGCCTTCCTACCTCATCGATTTTAAAAAGGAAAAAAGAAGAATCATTGAGTGGGCTTTTATATTCGGAATTGTCCTTTCTGCGGTAGTATCCATACTCCTCGTTCACAATGCCATGCCAATGGCCCACTGGGTAGTCTCTAAAAAATTAAGCCCTTCACAAATTCGTGAATACAGCGTCTTCACCTCTCATGTCCGAATGGGTTTGTTCAGCGCATTAGGAATTGCTCTCCTTTGGTCATATCCATTCCATCAGTTATGGAAAACCATAACACGCTTTGGCATTTCGCTTTTTCTCATTTATTACTTGGTCCTTATTGAATCGGCAACTGGACTTTTCTTGGTTGCCGTTGCAGCCATATTTTTTATCGTTCGCTATTTGAAACTGCGCTTCTCCTACCGCTATAAACTCTGGACACTCGTCACATTAAGTGTACTTCTGATCATTGGTCTCTTTTATATCGTTCGTGTTTTTCAAGCCTACAACGCTCTTCAACCCAATCAGAAACCATTGTCTCAGACCAGGAATGGCAATACTTACGAAAGCCAACCAGATCATGGACAAATAGAAAATGGATATCTCGTTCACCTCAATATTTGTGAAAAAGAACTGATTCCTGCATGGAACAATAGGAGTTCATTGGCCTATCACCACAAAGACTTGTCGGGTGGAGACATCCACCAAACCTTGATTCGATACTTAAGCTCAATGGGACTCCCCAAAGATCAACAAGCTGTTGAGTCCTTGACCGATCAGCAGGTCAAGGAAATTGAGATGGGTATCCCCAATTATAGGTATGCTGAAATGAACGGACTGGAACGCCGTTTGGACAAAATGTTTTTTGAATATCAAATGATTCAATTGGGAGATGCTCCCAATGGCTACTCCCTTTTTCAGCGCTTCATTTATTGGCAAAACGCACTGGACTTGATTCAAGATCATTGGCTATTGGGAACTGGGACAGGGGATCTCAATGATGCCATTCAATCTGGCTACGCCAAAGACAGCAAAGGTCTACTTCCCCAATATCAACTCCGAACGCACAATCAGTATCTGACCATTATCTTAACCCTCGGTGTGCTGGGATTGGTTTTCTGTGTTGTTTTCTTGTACAACATCATCAAAGCGGCAAAAAGATGCTCCCTCATTGCCAGCATTTTTGTCATGATTATTTTGTTTTCGATGGTAACAGAAGACACCCTAGAAACACAAGCGGGAATCACCTTCATCGCCTTTTTTACGGCTTGGTGGTTGGGCTCCCCATTGTGGTCCTCAGAAAAGTGGCGACCTCGGATGGCGTAATCAATATTTGATTTTGGCCTTCATCTGCCTCTTTTAATACATAAACCTGCGCACCTAAGGGCGACCATCTTCCAGGGTGTATCGGTCGGCGATCCACATACAGTCCAATAGCTTTAATACCCAATGCCGCTGCAATGTGCAGTGGACCTGTGCTACAAGCCAATAAAGCCCTACTCTCGCCTATGTAGTCAATAAACTGATTCAATGAAAAGTGTCCACAAACAGATGGAACCGTTGTTAAATATTTTCCTTTAAATTGACGCAAGGTCTCTGCGTCCTTTGCTGTTCCAGTAACAACAACCTCCCATGGCTCGTCCTTTATCATTCCCACCAACGCATCGTATTCATCCAAAGTCCAATTCAAGGCACTGCCCTGTGAGAAGGGATGAATAATCAGGCGATTCTGGCCAACTGATGAAGTTGATTTTAATAAGGTCAACTCGCCCAATCGCTTTAGTTCAGGTATGGTTGGCAATCCCAAAGGCTGCAGCAATTTCAAATTGAGTTGCGCCTCATGCAATGGTGAATTTTTACGACCAAACATGGGTCGATGTGTAGCCCACATCCAACTGTACCAGCGATGTCCAGTAGCGATCCTTACCTTGACTTTTGCGTTGTGCGCTGCTTTCATCCAAAATTTATCTGGCAATGCAAACACAACAGCATCCAAATTCAATTCTGCGAACAGGGACTTTGTATCCCTCAGCTCGTGATATTCATCCGCATTGACAAACCGATCTATAAACGGACAGCGATAGATAATATCCTTGGTGTAAGACTTGCCCATAAAAACAATTTCCGCCAAAGGATAAAGTTGTTTAACAAAATAGGCCATGGGCAAGGTCAACATCACATCGCCAATGCTGTCGGTGCGCACAATCATGATTCTGTTGATGGTCATCATTCTTTTTTTTCAGATTGAAATTGATACCACAAAACATATTTCTGATAAGCAGCCCAGGCTGAAATTCTACACACATGCCATCCTGCTAGACCATCTAAAACACCCAATTTGATGAAGTACATATTAAAAAACTTTGCCATTGGAGACAACCATCTCATCAACCAAATTGTCTTTTTTTCAGCATCCACTTTTTCTCGAGCCATTAGGGTAACAAACTTCAAGGCCTGAGCATAATGGCCCTCGCGGTCATAGTAGCTGTAATGCAAACAATTCCCTTCTAAAATAACCGGATGCACTGGATTATTGGATTGCAACGACTCATGAATCAGGCCTTCCCATTTTACTTCATGGCGATTAAACAGTCTGAACTTTGTATCTGGATACCAACCACAATGCTTAATCCATGCACCACAATAATTGGTCAAGCGGTGAAAAGCCGCCGGCATGGGCAATGATAATTTCCATTGCAACAAAGATTTTGTCAATGTCTCATCCAAGCACTCATCAGCATCCAAAGACAACACCCAATCATACTTGGCTTGATCATTTGCTGCATTCTTGGATACCGAATAACCTTGCCAAGCGTGCTGAAAAACACGGGCACCCATTTCCTCTGCTATGGCAACGGTTTGATCAGAAGAAAATGAATCCCACACTACTACATCATCGGACACTTTCAATGCATCTGCAATACAGCGCTGAATATTGCGCTCTTCATTAAAGGTGATAATGACTACACTAAAATCAGCCATGGCGTAAATTTAGATCAATCCACCAACGAAAATATAATTTGACGTTCAATCAAATCACCGCTCTTTACCTTGACTTCCAGCTCATCCCCCAAATGAATCTCTTCTCCACGACTATTGACCAAAATGTAAGCTGCCTTTTCAAAAGTAAAGTCAAACCCCAATTCCTCCATGGGAAGGAACCCTTCGCATTTGTTGTCTTTTAATTCAACGTATAATCCTCCAGTGGTGATTCCACTCACCCGACCTTCAAATACCTGATCCTTGTGCATCAGAAGAAACTCTACTTGCTTGTATTTTGTACTGGCACGCTCGGCATCTGCTGCTCGTTTCTCCATCATGGAATCGTGCTTACAATGTAAATCCAACTGATTGACATTGGGCAATCCTTGTTCATGGATGTACTTGTCCAAAAGACGATGAACAATTACGTCTGGATAACGGCGGATGGGTGATGTAAAATGCGAATAATAGGAAAAGGCCAATCCGTAATGGCCAATGTTCTTGGTACTGTACTCTGCTTTGGCCATTGAACGAATGGCCATGATCTGAACCATGCTCTCCTCTTGCTGACCTTCCACACGAGCCAACAACTCCTTGATTACACTGCCACTCACACTATCGGTACTTCGTGGCAATTTGTATCCCAAATGCTTGAGGAAGGTCCTCAACTGCTGAACTTTCTCTGGGCTAGGAAGGTCGTGCACGCGATATACAAACGGCTTGGGACTTCCCTTAGTAGGCTTTCCTGCATACATCGCCACATACTGATTGGCCAACAACATGAACTCCTCAATCAATTGATTGGCCTCTTTCATCACCTTCACGTAAACACCAGTGGGAACGCCCTTTTCATCCAATTTGAATTTCACTTCCTCACTGCTGAAGTCAATGCTGCCCTCATCAAAACGCTTCTTTCTAAAACGCTTGGCCAAATCGTTAATCACCAAACATTCAGCTTTGTATTCACCCTCTGCACCTTCAATCATGGCTTGCACTTCCTCGTAGGTAAATCGGCGATCACTTTTGATGATGGTGCGACCAATCCAATGGTTGACAATTTCTGCCTCAGGTGTGATTTCAAAGATCACCGAAAAAGTCATCTTTTCTTCTTGTGGTCTTAAAGAACAAAGTTCATTGGACAATCTCTCAGGCAACATGGGAATGGTTCTATCGACCAAATAAACACTGGTGGCGCGCAACTGCGCCTCTTGATCGACAACAGACCCCTCTTTGACATAAAAGCTCACATCTGCAATGTGAACACCCACTTCCCAATGGCCATTATCCAATTTTCTCAAAGACAAGGCATCGTCAAAATCCTTGGCATCAAATGGATCAATGGTGAAAGTCGTAACACCCCTAAAATCCTTTCGCTGCGCAATTTCCTCAGGAGTAAATCCTGGGTCTATTTCATTGGCCGCGGCAATGACATGATCCGGAAACTCATAAGGCAAATCAAACTCTGCCAAAATTGCATGCATCTCAACATCGTGGACCCCTTGCTGACCAAACACCTTGGTTACTTCGGCAATCGGCATTCTCTTAGCATCGGTCCATTGTTTGATTTTCACCAAAACCTTATCACCATTGACTGCTGTTGATTTTCCATCTTCTTTGATGACAAAATAGATGGGCATCTGCTTGCTCACCGGTTTTACTTCGGCATAAACCCCTTTGTCATAAAATACACCGACATACTCCTCTCTTCCACGCTTTACAATCCGCTTAAAATCTACTCGAGGTCTTCTGGCCGTTCCCGATAATGACAACTCAATCACATCTCCAGGTAGGGCTGTTCCATATTTTCCCTTTTCCAACATGATGTCATCTTCTACTCCATCGACACGGACAAACCCTCTACCAAAACGATTGATGTCCAAAACACCTTGGACCAATGTGGCGCTCAATACAGCCGGCAGGTATTTACCCCGTTCTCTTTCCTTGATTAATCCTGCAGCCTTTAACTCTTCCAAAACTTCCATCAACAATACCCTGCCTCCCGAATCTTGAATGCCCAAAACAGCTGAAAGCTGTTTGTAATTCATGGGTTGGGTGGGACTGGCCTTCAACGCTTGCAACACAAGATCTGTCACGACTCTCTTGTTGCTCGATCCTTCTTTTCTTTTACTTCTTTTCATTAATAACGAAGGTAGAAACTTATTTACAGTCAGCACATAAGATTCTCGTTGGTTTTGATTTTTTCTCAATTCATCGCAACTTTGCACCATGGCTGAAAAAGTAATGCTGGGTTTGAAATTGCCCACTGACCCCAGGTGGGTAAATATTGCCGAAAAGAACATTGAAGAGATTCTGACGGATCATGCTTATTGTGAGCAGAAAGCAGCCAGCAACGCCATATCCTGCATCGTTCGCTATCCAGAGTATCCCGACTTGGTGACGGAGATGGTGAGGATTGCTCAAGAAGAAATGGAGCATTTTGGTCAAGTGCATGAACAATTGCTCAAAAGATCACTGAAGTTGGGTCGCGAAAGAAAAGACGAATATGTGCATGACTTAGCGGCTTTCATCAAACAAGGCGGAAGCAAGTTGCAGAACTTTGTAGATAGGATGCTTTTTGCAGCAATGATTGAAGCACGGAGTTGCGAGCGGTTCAAAATTCTATCGCAAGAAGTGGAAGACGAAGAATTGCGACAATTCTATTTTGACTTGATGGCCAGTGAGGCAGAGCATTATGCAACCTTCATCGGATTCGCGCGCAAATACGGGGTAGGCATTGATGTGGATACCCGATGGCAAGAATTCTTAGATTATGAAGCATCATTAATGACCAAATACGGCAAAAAACAGACGATACATGGCTAACATAGAGGTAGTAGAAAAAAAAGATTTAAAAATCATCCATGATTTGGCACATGTCATTTGGCCATTGGTGTATGACTACATGATTTCCAAAGCGCAAATTGACTACATGCTCGACACCATGTACAGCATAGCATCGCTCGAAAAACAAATGGAGGATGGGGACGTTTTTATTCTGCTTCAGGAAGAAGGCATACCCCACGGCTTTGCTTCTTACCGTATCCACCACAAGGATGAGCGTGTTCGTTTGCACAAACTATACGTTCATCCTGCTGCACAAAAAAATGGTTGGGGACAAAAAATGCTCACCCATATTTTTGAAGATGGAATAAAGAACGGAAAAAAAATGATTGAATTAAATGTCAACAGAAATAACAAATCCATAGGCTTTTACCAGCACATTGGATTTGAAGTTGAAAAATCAGAAGACATTGATATCGGCAACGGTTTTCAAATGAACGACTATGTCATGATCAAAAGCCTATCGCTTTAAATCAATCCTAAACGTGGTACCTTGACCTTCCTCTGATTTGAATACATAGATGAACCCTTTGTGGTATTCTTCTACAATTCTTTTTACAAGAGAAAGTCCCAATCCCCATCCTCTGGGTTTGGTCGTGTAACCGGGCTTGAACACTGTTTTCCATTTATTTTTTGGAATCCCTTTTCCTGTGTCACTCAACTCGACATGAACCCATTGCTCATCATTGAAAATTCTAATTTCTATCCTACCCGACTCTCCCATTGCATCCGCCGCATTTCGAACCAAATTTTCAATCACCCAACCAAACAGAGGCTCATTGATTTTTAATACAACGGGTTGGGTAGGCAGATGCTTTTCAAATTGAATCTGTTTTGATACACGCTTTTGAACGTAATCCACCGCCTCTTGAATGGTATTTCGCAAGTCTACCTCTTTGAGTTCGGCTTGAGAACCAATCTTGGAAAAGCGTTCCGTGATGATTTGCAACCGATGTACATCCTTATTCAACTCCTCGATATAAGATTTCTCGACACCTTGCGTTTCTAACAATGCACCCCATCCCATAAGTGAGCTCAAAGGAGTGCCCAATTGATGTGCTGTTTCTTTGGCCATGCCCACCCAAACTTGATTTTGTTCTGCTTTTCTGTAGGTAGAAAAAATCAAATAACTCACCATCAAGAACACGGCTACCAAAACCAACTGTCCAATGGGGAAATACTTGATCTGCTGCAAAACCAAAGAATCCTCATAATAAATATCTACCGCCATTCCATCAGGTCGCACCACTTTGATGGGTGCATTGTATGACTTGATTTCCTCTAAACGTTCAGCATTGGTTACATCCTCATCGCGCAATCGAGCATACTTGATCACCTTGCCTGACTTCTGATCGATGACCACAATGGGAACAGCTGTGGATCCCACTACTTCATTGTTCAAGAAACTATTGTTGAGCTCATTCAACTTCTGCTCGATGCTTTTGTACAATTCACTGTCATCAAAATACAATCTCATACCCAATTCCGGAATCAATATTGGCGCATACTTCTCTTTGATTCTATCCCGCAAAGAGTCGGCATAAGCTGCATCCGTTGCCTTTCCTTTGGGTAAATTCTTACCCTGTTGAAAACGATTGTCTTTGTCGTATAGCAAAATGGGAATTGAATTATTCTCTTTCAAATACTCCGAGGGGAAAGAGTAATCCACATTGGGGTCACCATTGGAAATAATGCTCAAGGCCCTTCCGATCAACTTTCCTTTGGCCTCCTCTTCCGCGCGAAGCAAATGCAACAAGGAATCTATGTACTCGGTAGATTGGGCATTCCTACTGATGCTCTGCGCCCACAACTCAACCTTTTGCTTTTCGTCTTCCTTGATCCGATTGACGATGATTTGCGTGTATCCGAGAGTAAATAGTACCAACAGCAGAGCCAACAAAACCAAGAACCACTTCCAACGTTGTTTACTGCTGTATAAATTCATTGAACCAAATTAATCATTATTGCGATACCGAACGATCATTGACCGTCAAAATTGCATTTTCATTCTTCCACCACAAATGCAAAGGGTGATTCCACTTGGGATTGCCCACATACTGCGCGGAACTCATTGGCCAATCGTACTCATCCACAGCGTAGCCCAGAGCAACAGGAACATCGTGCACAAACTTCAATTGATCGCGCAGCATAAAGCTTCGCTCAACTCCATGAGAAGGAAAAGAAATAAACTTGGGCGTAATCCAACGTGCGCTAAATCGACGTTCGGTTTCAAAGAAAAAAGCCAAACCAAAAATCATCTTTAATTTTTCAGAGAAAACCAAAACACCTTCACCTTTTTTCATGGGTCGCAATTGTATGATCACATGGCATTGACCTGGAACCATGACCCAAGCCAATAACCGCCCGGCACCCTCCAATTGCTCCTGAAGAAATTCAACATTCAATGATTGGCTTTCCAAATGGTTGTAAAATAAACCGTCCATTGGCGCGACCCAAGTTACCCGGTAAATCAGGTCTGATTCTAAAAATATTTGTTGTTTCATGAGACAACATTACAGCATTCAATTTCGATAAAAAAGAAACACATAACCAACATATAAAACCAATGGAGCACCTATTTTCAATGACATCAATGGGATTCAAGAAATCTCCCATGTCATGGGATGCGCATAAAGAGAAAATAACCTTTTGGTAAAAATAAAAATCGATCGAAAAAGATCTTTGATTTATTGGTATGCACTACAATTTTAGGATCTCTTAAACAACGGAACTGTAGAGCACGGCTCACCATACATCAGGCTTTTGACAAAGGGTAACAATTTTTGCACCAACATCATTTGAATTTCTGATGTTACTCTCTCATCCGTGCAACCTTTGATCACCACCCTTTGACCGCTCCAATCCTCTTCTTTCAAGCCCATGACGTAGGACTTTAAAAAAGATCGCTGGGCCTCCATCAATGGTCCGAGGTAAAATCCTTTTGACTTTCCATACAACTTGGATTGCATCCAAATATAAGCCCACTGCGGCACGACAATATCAGCAGGGACATCCAACCATAAAACTTTTTGACTTAAATCTTGCTCTAGCAATTGTTCTGTGAAGGATTTTAAATCTGCTTCACGCAGCGCCAATCCCTGCCATAAGGCTGGTCGAATATCAATACAGTGAAAAATTTCTTGATCCGCGATCGATTGCAAATCGATGGTAACAAGGCCACTATTGGCTACTCGATTGACAATTTCCATAACTACGCCGTCTGAACAGCAATGGACAACTCCAGCATTTCATTCACCGCTGCAATCATGCCATTGACATCAAAACCACACTCTCTGTACAACTCATCTTGCGTTCCGTGCTCGATGTACTTATCTGGAATTCCCAAACGCTTTACCCGACTGGCATATCCATTGTCACCCATGAATTCCAACACTGCTGAACCCATGCCTCCTTGAATACAACCATCCTCTACCGTAATGACTTGCTTGAATTTTCCAAAAACCTCATGCAGCATCACTTCATCAATGGGTTTCACAAAACGCATATCATAATGGGCAACGCTCACGCCATTCGCTTCAAGCGCATCAATGGCCTTACTCACATAATTTCCGATTGGCCCCAAAGACAAAAACGCGATATCAGAACCATTCCGTAAACGGCGACCCTGCCCCACTTTTACTTCTTCAAACGGAGTCTTCCAATCGGTCATCACACCGTTTCCTCTTGGGTAACGAATGGTGAATGGACCTTGGTTTTCCATTTGAGCAGTGTACATGAGATTGCGCAATTCTTGCTCGTTCATGGGGGAAGAAACCACCATGTTGGGAATGCAACGCATGTAAGCCAGGTCGTATGCACCATGATGGGTTGGTCCATCCGCTCCTACCAAACCTCCGCGATCCAAACAAAAAACCACATTCAAATTTTGAATGGCGACATCATGCAATACCTGATCAAAGGCGCGTTGCATAAAGGAGCTGTAAATATTGCAAAAAGGAACCAAACCTTGAGTAGCCATACCCGCACTGAAAGTCACCGCGTGTTGCTCAGCAATACCCACATCAAATGCGCGCTTCGGCATGGCCTCCATCATGAATTTCAATGAACTTCCCGAAGGCATGGCTGGAGTTACACCAACTATTTTATCATTCCTTTCTGCCAATTCGATGATGCTGTGTCCAAAAACATCCTGATACAATGGTGGCTGGGGATTCTTGGGAACAACCTTAACAATCTCTCCAGTCTCCTTATTAAAAATACCCGGGGCATGCCAAGTGGTGGGTGAACCTGCTTCGGCTGGAGCATATCCCTTGCCTTTCTTGGTGATACAATGCAAAATCTTTGGACCAGGGATGTCTTTCAAATCTTGCATCACCTTAACCATGTGATTGACATCATGTCCATCAATGGGACCAAAGTATCTCCACTTCAAAGACTCAAACAAGTTGCTTTCTTTGATGAGTGATCCCTTTAAAGCCTCAGATATCTTGTGTGCCACTGCCTGCGCATTGGGGCCAAACTTGCTGACTTTACCCAACAACTGCCAAACATCGTCCTTTACTTTGTTATAGGTATGGCTGGTGGTGATGTCTGTTAAATACTCTTTGAGCGCACCCACGTTGGGGTCGATACTCATACAGTTGTCATTCAACACAACCAATATATTGGAGTCGGTAATGCCACCGTGATTCAATCCTTCAAACGCCAGTCCAGCAGTCATCGCTCCATCACCGATTACGGCAACAACATTTCTATTTTTCTCTTCCTTGATTTTGGACGCCACGGCCATCCCTACAGCTGCGGAAATGGAGGTAGAGCTATGTCCTACTCCAAAAGTGTCATAGGGACTCTCAGCACGCTTTGGGAAACCCGAAATCCCTTTATACTTGCGATTGGTGTGAAACTGATCTTTTCTGCCTGTAAGGATTTTGTGACCATAGGCCTGATGACCCACATCCCAGACCAACTGATCATAAGGGGTATTGTACACATAATGCAAAGCCACTGTCATCTCAACAACACCCAAACTGGCACCAAAATGTCCTCCCTTCTCAGAGACAATGTCTACAATGTACTGACGCAATTCATCGCACAATTGCGGTAAGTCTTTCTCCCTGACCTTTTCTTTCAGGTCCTTGGGCTCAATAATTTGGGATAAAAGGGGGCCAGCTTTGTATTCTGTCATTTGGAAAAAATTCTATTTACCTATAACACAAAGGTAAACGGATTGTTCGCTGAAATATTAGGCAATTTGCCAAGAAAGTTGAAGAAAGAAAATGCACTTGGCGGTCACCAAAGCAAATTCATCCTGATCTATGGCCACTGCAGGATCAAATGTTCCAGTATCTACCACATTGCCAGTGGGATCTTTTAATTTGAATTGATAGGTCTTTCCAACGTTAAAAACAACTCCTGGATTCCAATCAAAAACCACATCGGTATTAGAACGAACATCCACACCCATGCTCATCAATTGTCCATCTTGATCATAAATCTCCAATATCGCCCCTACCATGACATTCAATGCAGGGTCAGTCGTGGACATCCAGATAAAATTCACCTGGGCTTGGTTGGAAGTAGGCTCTGGTTCTGCAGGAGTATCCGTTCCTGTATCTCCGTCATCCGGACCTCCGGTGTTGGGCTCGCAACCACTCCATGCGACCATGAAAAGCATGGTCAGCAGGGAAAAAAGGATGGTATGTGGTTTAGTCTTTAACAAAGGGCAGTGTAACGGATTCGTCTTGCGAATATAAGATGATACGGTACAAACCGGCCTGAAGTTTCGAAATATCCAAAGTTTCAAGTTGATTTAGCCAACCTTTCATCACCACTTGTCCTTGCATGTTCACCAAATGATACGGCGTAGATGCAAGACCCTCTGCCTTGATGTTCAACTGATCTACAGCAGGGTTAGGATATAGGCGAATCTGTATCTCATCCTGTTGTACTACAAACCCACAGGGGTCGACATAGATATTTTGAAATGCACGGTTGTCGCAACCTTGAGGATCGATGTAGTTATAGGAAACCTCATGCCATCCCGGCCCCGCCAAGTTGGGGTAGAAATTGGACCCTGAAACTCCCAATCCTGTATAGAACCCTCCGATGGGAAGCCCCATCATCAACATGGGTTCAGCATCCACGCAAATGGTGTCATTGGGAATAAATAACTCCGTTGGGGCGTACAAAACCTCAATGCTCACTGGATCAGTCATATTGGGACACCCTGAACCATTGTCCAACTCATAATGCACCATGTGAATTCCACCACCCGCTTGTGCTGGATCAAAATAGGTCCCATCGATTCCCATTCCTGTGCTGCTCACAAAAACTCCCCCAAAAGGATATCCGATCATTTGCATGGGATCATCTGATATGCACAAAGCCTCGTTGGGAATGGCCATCACAATTTCATCCATTTCTGCATAACCAATTCCAACAGAAGCATCCATGTCACAACCATTGATGGCGGTCACTTGAATGGACCATTCGCTTTCCACTTCCACATATTGTACATCATTTTGGCTTCCATCATTCCATTCCCAATAAGCCACCAATGAATCTGGCGAAATGGATGGATACAATTCCAAACTGATCAATTCTCCTGGGCACAATGTGGTAGGACCCGAAGCGATGATCTCCACTTCCGGAACAGGCTTCACCTCAATATGCAGCGGCAATGATATGCCTTGACATCCATTCAAAACACCACGCAAGGTGATATCGGCTGTCTCCTCGATATTGATGAAAGGAATGGTATCTCCTGTGCTCCAAACATACCAATCTGCACCACCTGCGCCCAACATGATTGACTCTCCGGCACAAAATTCCAGTTCTCCATCATAAGCGATGGTGATGTAGGGGTTGGGACAATCTTCCAATTTACCAAACCAACCATCTTGCCCCCCATTCAGTGCCGATTGCCAACCATTGTCAGACAGATTGGCTGAAGCAGCCGATCCAGCGAACAATAGCTTTTGAGAATAATCGATATTCAAAAAATTCAATTCCTCATTTCCGGTTCCGCCATAATAGCTCGTCCACTGCGGAAATCCCTCAACTGTAAACTTGCTAAAAAAGGCATCCGTTCCACCTGCAACGACACTTTGAAAAGGATTGTTCAGTGATAATCCCTGCGAATTGGTTTGTCCACCAAAATAGATATTTCCCAATTTGTCAGCAACCATGGCCGATCCCTCATCCGTACCTGGACCACCAAAGTAACTCCTCCAAAGCATTCCGCCATTGACATTGTATTGAGACATGAACGCGTCTGTTGCTCCACCACCAAAATTGGTTTGATGTGCCCCTGGGGTGGCCATACCCGAAGAAGAGGTGGTTCCAACGATATAGATGTTTCCATAAATATCAGAACTGCTATTTCTCACCTCGTCTATGCCGCTTCCTCCGACATAACTCGACCAAACCAAGTTTCCTTGTTCATCAATGGCTCCTAAAAATCCATCCTTCAAACCACCACCAAAATTCATTTGTTGTCCATTGCCAGAAGAGACTCCCGTGACCGAAGATGTGGTACCTGTGATGAAAACCCGATCGCTGACCGCATCATATCCAATCCCTCCGGCATTCTCTAAATTCTCTCCTCCGAAATAAACGCTCCAATACACTGCACCCATGCCAGCAATGCAGGTCACAAAAACATCACCTTGTCCTCCATAAACTTGATCACCACTGCCAGTCACCAAAAAATCATTGGACGTTGTTTCTCCCAGTAGGATCAAACGTCCATCATTGTCAACGGTCATTCCCAAAACATTCTCTGTACCTGACCCTCCCAAATAACTTCCCCAAACACGTTGGCCATTGCTGCTAAACTTGGCCATATACCCATCGCGGATGCCCATCAATGAAGTTTGAAATCCAAAAGATGCTACGGCAAAAGTGCTTGTTGTCGTACCCGCCAAATAAACAAAACCGTATTCATCGATTGCAATGGCATTGCCTTCGTCCTGACCTTCCCCTCCATAATAGGTAGCCCACAAACGTTGGCCATTCATATTGAACTTGGCCAAAAAAGCATCTCGGGTACCATTCATATTGGTTTGATGGATCAAGGCTCCTGCTGCATTTCCAGAAATATTGGTGGTACTGGTCGTTGTCCCTGTGATGTAAACATTGCCCGCAACATCGGCCGCGATGCCGTTCACCTCATCATAAGACTCACCGCCATAGTAGGATGACCATATGACCTCCGGATCGATGATTAAATCTTGTTTTTCGTTGTATGACGCTGTGCGAAAAGACACGACATTGTCTTTCAATTCAAATTGGGTCTGAATCTCTTTTCCTGATTGGAAACTTACCGGGTGTTCTTCCTTCAAACTTCCCAATTTTGACTTAAAAAGCAAACCCCCATCCGCACTTTTCTCCATGCCTTCCAAATAATTCCACTCCATTTGAATATCGCTTACCTGACCTCCAGGATGAACAATCCAATCATATTTCAAACCTTTCTCCGTCTGATAAATCTTCCAATCCACTTGGGGATAAACGTTCTTAAAGGTTACTGTTTGAAATCCTTCTGTGCTGAATTGACCCTCCTTGTTGTAAAAATAAACAGCGCCCATCGAGCCTTGAACCTCGTATTGATTGAGTTGTCCGCTCACTGGCTTGAGCAAGGCACGTTGAATGGTCATTTCACCATCCTCCAATTTCAACCACTCATATTCCATTCCCTCGTTGGTTAAACGAATGGCTTGCTGCATATCCTTATTCTCAAAGTAAACAGTGCGATGACCACCCTTCCACTGGCCTTGATTCAAAATAAAACCCTGCCGCATATCCCACGAAAATGCGCTGATAGCAGTGAGTAAAAAAGTGGAGAATAAGAATAAACTTCTTTTCATGGTTTTCGTTTTTAATTTCTACGGCCTCAAAGCCTTAGTTGTTGCATAATTAAAGAAAAAACCGGCTTCTTTCCGCTTTTGTTATCACTAATTATTATCTTTCCGATGTTGAATTCTCCAACAGAACAAACCAAGGCCATGACGAGAACATTATTTATACATTGCTGCATCATTACCCTGATCTCATTGGGTTTCTCTACTAATATTTCAGCTCAATTCACCACGAAACAAGCCCTATTCTTCATTCAGGGTACGTTTAGAGACAGCAGCCGTATTCAAGAATCCATTCCTGGAGTAACCATTTCCAACGGACAAGAAGGTACTCGATCCGATATGAATGGAGATTTTAATTTTGGCCTTCCGGCAGGAAATCACAACTTGATCATAAAATGCATTGGCTATCATGACAAAATTTTGACCATTCAAAATCTCAAGGAGAACAGAAACCTGGGCGTCATATTTCTCAGCGAAAAATCATTGAGTTTCAAGCAACTTGTAGTTTCTGCTGGAAAATTCCAGCAAGACATCGCCAATGTCACCATGAGTATGGAGGTCATTCAACCGCGGTTGTTTCAAGAAAAAAATGTTACCTCCTTGGAAGATGGTTTGCAGCAAGTGCCCGGCGTAGTCATTGTAGACGAGGAACCTCAAATCAGAAGCGGCAGCGGTTACAGCTTTGGTGCCGGTTCCCGCGTGCAGGTATTGATTGATGACATTCCTATTTTGAGTGGAGATGCAGGAAAAGCTTCATGGGCATTTATGCCATTGGAAAACATTTCTCAATTGGAAATCATCAAAGGAGCCAGCAGTGTACTTTATGGAAGCTCTGCGCTTTCTGGAGTGATTCACTTCCGGACGGCCTATCCCACTTCAACCCCCAAAACCCGATTTCAAGTTTGGTCAGGAATCTACAGTGCACCCAAAGCACCGCACCACTATTGGAATGGGTTCAACAAAAAAGCCGGATATTTTTTCAATCACAGTCAAAAGAACGGGAACTGGGAATGGCTATTGGCAGCGACCTTGCAAGCCGATGATGGGCACATGGGCCCGAACAAAGACAGCCTGGGGATTGTTCAGGCCTATGATCAAAATCCATTCACAGTTGATCGCTACAGCAGCGAGAACAGAAGCCGAATCAACTTTCAATTGAGGCACCGAAATCCCAAAATTGAAGGACTTTCTTACGGGATCAATGGCATTGTAGCACAAAGTCAAAGCATTTCAACTTTGATTTGGGAAAACAGCACCAATGGTCTTTTTGGAGCCTACAGCGGCTCCAATACCTACACCTATAAATTGGTTGCTGCAGTCGATCCCTTTGTAGAATATTACAACAAAAGAGGAAGCAAACATTCCATTAAATCCCGCTGGCAATCTTTGGACAATTACAACAACAATGCACAAGGAAATTACAGCGACGTCTATTACACAGAATACCAATACCAACAAGATTGGGAGAGTTGGGGCGTACCCGGACTAAGAACGACCATCGGTGCAGTCAATAGCATCACCGCTGCAGAAGGAGAATTGTACATTGGCGGAAATCCCGATGGTATCAACACCGCAAGTAATCGAGCTGCCTTTTTTCAAGCCGATGGGCAATGGCGAAAAAGATTGTTCCTTTCGGCTGGTTGTCGTTTAGAACAATTCACCATCAACCAAGAAAAATCACAAAGACCTGTTTTTCGAGCGGGTATCAATTTCAAATGGTTTGAACACACCCATCTCAGAGCCTCTTATGGACAAGGATTCCGATTCCCCAGCATCGCTGAGAAATTCATCATTACCGCCTTGGGGGCCGTGAAAGTATATGCCAACCCTGATCTGAAACCCGAATCTTCAGAAAACATTGAGTTCGGTGTCAAGCAAGGCTTTCAATTGGGACAATTCAAAGGGTATATCGATGCCGCTGCTTTCCAGCAAACCTTTGATCAATTTGTTGAATTTACTTTTGGACAATGGGGAGAAATTACAATTCTGAATAATGGTGGGCTTGGCTTCAAAAGTTTGAATACCGGTACGGCCAAGGTACAGGGTGCTGAGATTAGCGTGATGGGAACAGGTGAATGGTTCAAGGGTTTGAACATTGATCTTTTGGCAGGTTACACCTATACAAATCCAAAATCAACATCTCCAGATTACATTTATGCCCAAAATTACAACAACACAGTAAGCACTACATTTTTAAATACCTCCTCTGATCCCAATGGAAACATTCTAAAATACCGCATGCAACACCTCATTCGTGGAGATGTGGCCTTGCGTTGGAAAAATTGGACCGTAGGAGGAAGCGCCCGTTACAACAGCCACATGCAAAACATTGACAACGCTTTTGAATTGCTCGAAGAATTTTTCCCCAATGAATTCAATCCAGGCATCATTCAATGGCGACAGAATCATACAACCGGTGACTTGGTTTTAGACGCCCGTGCGGGTTTCCAATGGAACCACCAACAATTGACCATCAGCGTCAATAATCTGACCAACCGGTTGTACGCCATACGGCCTTTGGCCATCGAATCCACACGCCTGATCAATCTTCAATACAGCATTGACCTATGAAAATACTCGGTGTTATTCCCGCCCGTTTTGCCAGCACCAGATTTCCAGGAAAACCGCTGGCAATGATTGGCCAAAAACCCATGATCCAGCATGTTTGGGATCGTTGTGTTTTATCACAACACGTGAAAGATTGGGTTGTAGCCACTGACGATCAACGCATTTTTGATTCCGTAAAATCCTTTGGTGGCAGGGCCATGATGACCAGCCAAAATGCGCAAAGTGGTACAGACCGCTGTGCCGAAGTGCTTCAGGCCTTTCCCGATGCTTTTGATGTTGTCATCAATGTGCAAGGAGACGAACCGTTGGTGGATGTTACACAAATTGATGCCCTTGCATTGGCAATGAAGCATGAGTCATCTGACATTGCCACCTTGGTCAAATGGAACAACAATGTGGAAGATTATCACAATGCCAACCGTGTAAAATGTGCCCGAAGTATAAAAGGTCATGCCCTTTATTTTTCGCGCAGCCCCATTCCCCATTTTCAAAAAACAACTGATTTTACCGGATTCTTTAAACACTTGGGGATGTATGCCTACACCGCGCAATTTCTCCACAACCTCCATCAACTTCAATCTTCGCCATTGGAACAAGCTGAATCATTGGAACAATTGCGGTGGTTGGACAACGGTTATCAAATACTAACCATTGAAACTCAGATAGAAACACCCTCAGTAGACACACCTGAAGATCTTGAGCTCATTTTAAGTCAATTTCTTTGATCATTTTTTGTATTTTTGAAAGGTGAAGTTTGAAGTTATCATTACCCAACTATTGCTGAAGCACGATTGTGTTATTGTTCCCCAATTGGGCGGATTTGTAACATTCTACAAAAGTGCCGTAATACATCCCATCAATCATTCCATTCAACCGCCCACGAAACAATTGGGTTTTAATCGTCATTTAACCAATAGCGATGGGTTGTTGTTGAATACTTATGTGAAGTTCAGCGGATTGGATTTGCGTCAAGCACAGCAGGAATTGGATCAATGGACCCAACAAATCCTCAATCACTTGGCCAATGGTCAAAAAGCGCATTTGGTGGGCATTGGAACTCTTTGGGCCGATGCGCAAGGACAATTGCAATTTGTTCCCAGTGAGAAATTCATTGCGGATTTTACTTCATTCGGTTTGAGCAACATTCATCTTCCTGCCAAGAGTGCCAAAGCCATTCAGGTTGGGAAAAATGAGTCCGCGTGGAAGAAAATAGCTGTTGCCGCGTCTGTCGCTATTCTTTTGGCTTCTGGATTTTTTGTATTTCAAAACAATTCTACTCAGGCAGACACAGCGGGTTGGAACCCTGACTTAGATCCTAAGTCTCACTTCCAATCCCATCGACCCAGTATTCCCCAATTGAAGATTCCTGCTTCAGAGAAGAATTTTCAAAAAGAATTTTTGGATTTGTGGAATGCTGAGCCCATTGAATTAGCCCAAATTACGCGCACCGAGAAAAAAGAAATAGATAATACACCAGTCAACCAAGAAACCCAAGCTGTTTCCCAAAAAGACAGGGCCACAGTATCCAAAACGTCCTCAGAATGGGGCAAATCATGGGTGGTAGGAGGTGTATTCAAATCCAAAATCAATGCAGAAGAGCAAGTAGCGCAGATGCATGACCAAGGATTTTCTCAAGCCAAAGTGATTCCTTTTCAAGACTATTTCTACGCCGTTTATGGCACTGCAAAAAATGAAAGAGAGGAAGCGCAATTGCGCGCCAAAGTTTTAACGGTTGATCCCCGGGCTTGGACCAAAAGATAATGCACATCAAGAATATTATTTTCGACTTTGGCGGAGTACTCTTTGCCATTGATTACAACGCTCCTGCCATTGCTTTTTCGCAATTGGGGTGGGATGGATTCAGAGCTGAATATTCACAAGCCAATCAAAACCCCATTTACGATGAATTGGAAATTGGTGCCATTGCGCCCGATGACTTTATGGATCATCTTTACAAACAAATGCCCAATGCCAAAAAAGAAGAGGTGATGTCGGCATGGAACTGCATTTTGCTGCACCCGATAAAGGAGCGCATCCATGCCATTCCCCTCATCAAAGCTGCTGGTTACAGGACTTTTCTTCTAAGCAATACCAACGCCATCCATGTTCCTGCTTTTGAAAAAATGATGCAAGAATCCGGCGATTTTGAAAATTTTAAAAATGGATTTGAAAGCATTCATTACAGTCAAGTGCTGGGAATGCGCAAACCCCATCCCAAAACCTTTGAACATTTATTGAAACTTCATGGTCTGCTGGCTGCTGAAACCATATTCATCGATGACTCCATTCAGCATGTGCAAGGCGCTCAGGCTGCAGGATTACAAACTTTACACCTGACCGGAGAAATGGATCTACTCTCTGAACTTAAAAAATTAAAGATTGACTTTTAAATCAATCTTTAATTCCTATCAATTGCATCATAAAGGCGTATTCCAAGGCCACTTCTTTTAAAGCTTCAAAACGACCTGATTTACCGCCGTGTCCTGCATCCATATTGATGTGGAACAACAACTGGTTGTTATCGGTTTTGAACTCCCTCAACTTGGCCACATATTTTGCAGGTTCCCAGTATTGCACTTGGCTGTCCCAGTAACCGGTGGTCACCAATATGTTGGGGTAATTCTTGTGCTCAATATTGTCAATGGGAGAATACGATTTCATGTAATCATAGTAGGTTGGATCATTGGGATTGCCCCATTCATCATACTCAAACGTTGTAAGGGGGATGCTCTCATCCAACATGGTGGTCACGACATCGACAAAAGGAACAGCAGAAATGATTCCTTTGAACAACTCTGGCGCCATATTGGTCACGGCACCCATCAATAAACCTCCAGCACTTCCACCCATGGCAAAAAGTTTTTCTGGACTGGTATACTGCTCTCTGACCAAATGCTTTCCACAATCAATGAAATCGGTGAAGGTGTTCTTTTTCTTCAATAATTTGCCATTCTCGTACCACTCACGCCCCATTTCTTGACCACCACGAATGTGGGCGATGGCATAAACAAAACCGCGATCCAAAAGTGAAAGTCGTCCTGAACTAAATCCTGCATCCAAACTATATCCATAGCTACCGTAGGCATACAAGAGCAAAGGCGCTTGACCATCCTTTACCAAACCTTTCTTATACACCAGCGATACTGGAACCAAAGTACCATCCGTGACAGGCACCATTAATCGTTCACAGCTGTAATCAGCCGAGTTGTATCCTCCTACAACTTCTTGTTGCTTAAGCAACACCTGCTCTTTGGTTCGCATATTGAAATCAAAGGTGCTTGCCGGGGTTACCATCGAAGAGTATCCGTAACGTAGAATTTCTGTATCAAAATCCGGATTGGCACCAACACCTGCTGAATAAGCAGCATCTTGAAAGGGCATATAATACTCCATTGATCCGTCCCAACGCTTGATGCGCAATTGAGTCAAACCATTTTGTCGTTCATCAATGACCATGTACTCTTTGAACATTTCAACGCCCTCCAACAGCACATCAGCCCGGTGCGCGATAACCTCCATCCAATTCTCCTTCGAAGTCTTATCCAATGGGCATTTCATCAATCTAAAATTCTTTGCCTCCCAATTGGTGGTGATGTAAAATGCATCTTCAAAATGATCCACGGCATACTCTAAATCCTTCTCTCGCGGATGAATAACCCTGAAGGTTCCGTTTGGATTACGGGCTTCTAACACCCTATACTCGGTGGACAATGTCTGGCTACTGCCAATGATAATGAACTGTTCACTTTTGGTTTTAAATACAAAACAAGAATAGGTTTCATCTTTCTCTTCAAACACCAAAACATCTTCTGATTGATTGGTTCCTACAATGTGTCTCCAGATTTGAAACTCTCTCAACGTCTGGGGATCTCTTTTGGAATAAAAAACAGTTTTATTGTCCGAGGCCCATGTTGCGCGTCCTGTGGTTCCCTCTAGCTTATCAGCAATCACCTCACCTGTCAACAAGTTTTTAAAGTATACCTGATACACCCGTCTGCTGATCTCATCCACACCGTATGCCATCCATTGGTTGTCTTCACTGATGGTCATGCCTCCCAGTGCCCAGTAACTTTTTCCTTCTGCCAAAGCAGGGCCGTCAATCAACACCTCCTCGCTGCCGGTTTCCATACTGCCCAACTTTCTGCAATAAAAAGCATAATCCTTACCTTGCTCAAATCGTGTATAATACCAATAACCATTGTCCTTGGTCGGAACACTTTGATCAGTTTCTTTGATTCTCCCTTTCATTTCTGCAAATAACTTCTCTTGTAAGGCCTCTGTGGGAGACATCACCTCTTTGGTGTAGGCATTTTCAGCATGCAGATATTCCAAAACTTCTTGGGTCTGTGCATCGGGCTGAGCAGCTTCCTTTTGTTCATCCGTCAAGCGCATCCAATAGTAAGAATCCATTCGTGTATCTCTCACTTCATTACCCACTTTGTATTCCAATACAACGTCTTTTTTTGCTGGTTTTGGTATGCTCATTTTTACTTTTTTTTGACTCAATAACTTTTCAGGTGCTAAAATCGCGCAAATTGATAGAACCGCGATGCATCCGTACATTTTAATTTTTGTGATCATGCTTTATCAGACATTAAAAAAGACATCCATTTCAAATCCTCCGCATGGGTGATTTTAATGTTTCCATTTTTCCCATCTACCAAATGAATTTCATTTCCATCGGCTTCCAAAACAGAAGCATCATCGGTGAATGAAACAATGTATTCCTGCAGATACGCCTTCTTCAGCAGGGCTGCATTAAAACACTGAGGGGTTTGAATGATGCGGTAATCATCGCGGTGAACTGCGCACCAAAGATCACCCTTCCTCATCCTTAAACTATCGCTAACCGGCAAAGCAGGAATTGCATTGCCCTTTCCTACTACCTCATTTTCCAATTGCTGAAGAAATTCCAAATCAATATTGGGGCGGGCGGCATCATGCACAGCGACAATAGCCCCTTCATCGGCAGGAATAAACTGTAAGGCATTTTGAACGGAATGAAATCGCTGTTCTCCGCCAATGGCAGCATGGTAAGGAGGCAGCTGGTATGCTTGAGCAAGATTTTGAAAATAAGAAACATCATCAGGATGAAGTACCACAACGAGTTGGTATTGCAACTGAAAAAAAACCTCCATACTGTAGGCAATGACAGGTCTTTCATTCATCAAAACAAACTGCTTTGGAACCTCGCCTCCAAAACGGCTACCTCGTCCAGCTGCCACAATGACGGCCCATTTTTTCTTATTCATCACAATGCAAATGAAAGCATAAAACACTTATTCAGAAATCGATAACCCTAAAAATTGCAACCTTTAAAACAATTCTTCGTAAATTCGAGCAAAAGATTTTAGCATGACTAGAAATTTACCTTTGCTGCACATCATCATCTCCACATTGATGGCAGGTTTTTCCTTTCATTCCAAAGGGCAAATGACCGCTGACTTCAACAGCGGAATTCCTTCTGGATGGACCACCAACAGTCAATGGACTCATGACACCTCCACTCCCATCAATGGAGCTGGTTCAATTAGACACAGCAACAATGGCTATACTTCGGGATCTTCCGTATATACCAGCGCCTCTGTTCCCGTTGATGGCAGTCTCAGCAACATTTCTGGTGTCAGTACAACTTGGAGTTTCAAGGTCACAACGTTTGCGAAGAGTGTGGGAGCTGCATCCAAATTTTGGGTGATCTTGGCTTCTGATAAATCTACACCATACATCAGCTCAACCAGCAACATAGCCTACGGTACTCCCTCGGAAAAATTCTCTGGATATGCCATTGGTATCAATCCTTTTGGCACCTCACCAGACAATACCAGAAAACTGCAATTGATGCGTGTAGACGCGGGAGTTGCAACAAGGTTAACAGAAATCACGGGAGGAATCAATTCAACTACGGGGCCCACAACGATTTCATGGACCTCAACTTCTGCCTGGGGATATGGTGTTCAAAGTATTCCCAATCCGGTGGGGATTACCGTGAATCGCAGTTCAACGGGAGAATGGACCGTGGATGTTGACTTTGATGGCAACGGTGTTACTGATGCCTCCAGTACTGCATTGACCGATGCCACTTATTCCAATATGAGCTATGTAGGTTTGAGCACATTGTACTCGACTTCAGGAACTCCTGTAGGCATTCCAGTGGCCAATTCGGTCTACAACAATTTTGCATTTGACGATTTGAGTATTTCACAAACTTCTACTGCAGCCACCTACTATAGCATTGCAGCTGGAAATATGAGCAGCGGTTCTGTTTGGTCCTTAACGGATGGCGGATCGGCGGTTACTCCGTCATTCAACATCAATACGGATATCATTGTCAAACACGCCATCACCATTGATGGTTCCTACAATCTATCCGATGTCACCCTTTCAACAGGTGGTAGTCTAACTGCCAATGGCACAGCCCAAAGTCTAACCCTCAGCGGAAACTGGACCAACAACAATGCAACCAATTCTTTCAACGGAAAATTTGGCAGCAGCTGTTGCTCAGAAGGTTGCGAAGTCATTATGGCTGGGTCAAGTGCCCAAACCATTGGCGGAACAGCAGGTACGCAGTTCATGGATTTGACCATTAACAACAATGCTGGCGTTACCCTCAACGCACCCATCTTCGTTACCAACGCCGTTTACCCGGATGCTGGCACCTTGACCATTGATGGTGCAGGTGGAAGTTTATCGTTGTTATCCAATGCAACCTGCTCTGGTTCTATTCAAACCATCGGTGCTAGTGCAAACGTTTCTGGACCCATCTTGTTGCAGCGCTATATCCCTTCCAACTCAGCGAGCAATTGGATGTTCTTATCCTGCCCCTTGTACGCCAATAGCGCCTTGACCACTCGTCTTTCACCCAGTATCGCGTGGGGAGCAAAAACAGTCAATGGTATCAGCTATCCTGCGTTGTCCATGACTTCTAACAGCATCAAGTGGTACAATGAAACTTTATCAGGTGTGACGAATTTTGGATTTACCGTCGTGAATCCCACCTCAGGACAACTCAACCCTATGTTGGGTTACAACGTGTTTGCCAATTCCTCGGCAAGAACGCTGAATCCATCAGGCTACTTTGGCAAAGGAACAAGAACAGCATCATTGACTTATACCGCCAGTGGTACAGTTGAGTCTTATGGTCGAAATTTGATTGCCAATCCTTTTCCATCAGAAATTGATTGGAGTGTGGTGGAAAGCAACAGCTCTAATGTCGGAGCCTATTTCGTCTATGATTATCAAAGCTCCAACTACTTATACTACAACAACAACGACGGAACCTTTAATACCTCTGCTGGATATCCAGATGGTATAGGGAAATACATCCCACATAGCCAGAGCTTTTTTGTCATTGCCACTTCTGGTGGACAAATTGTGAATTTTCCAGAATCAGCCAAGGTCAGTCGCTGCTCTCCAAAATCATTTGAACGAAATGAAGTAGGCTTCCCAATGGTGTCGCTGAACCTTTCTTTGCAGAATCAACCATTCAATGACCAAGCCAACATCGTGCTCAATCCGGATGCGCATGAGGGATACGATGCGGGGTTGGATATTGCCGATATGTTTGACATGGATCGATCCAAATCCAATGTCTCTATTGTAACAGAAGACAACCACGTTTTGGTTGCCAATGCTGTTCATCCTGATCAAAATGTTTCCATGAAGGTGCAAGTTGATCTGATCCCAACCAACAACGAAATGGCCGTATTGTCTTTTGCCCGTTTTGCCGAAGGAAATTGGTTTTTTACCAATCTTCTTCCTACCCTGCAATACACGCATGATGGCGACAATTGGAATATCCTCTACGCTGGAGATGCCATACAATGCTCCAAAAGCACACAATTCCGCATCGCTCTGAATGGTGAAATGCACGGACAAATTGGTACTTTGACTTATTGCCCTCAAGGTGGTTGCATCCAGTCTTCAACTTTGAAAGGAGACGCCTCAGAACTAGAGGTGTTCATGGGAAGAACGCAATTCACTGTTCGCAACGCAGGAGTAAACTTGACTCAGGTTATAGTGATGGATGCAACAGGAAAAACTGTCCAATCGTGGAATGGCAATATTCCGCAATGGGAGATGGAACATGTATCCCTGGCCAAGGGTGTATACCTCATTCAAGCCACCAATGACAATGGCCAAGTGTTCACTCAAAAAATTGTTTTGCCTTAAACCATCAATTCGATAACAAAAGGGTAGCACCATCGCTGCCCTTTTTTATTTTTACAATATGAAGTTTCTCATCGCTGGTCTTGGAAATATTGGTTTTGAATACAACAATACCCGACACAACATCGGGTTTGATGTGGTGAACTTTCTAGCGGAGAAACACGGAGGAGTTTGGAAAACTTCGCGCTATGCAGATGTCGCTGAAATCAGGGTAAAAGGGAAAACGCTGGTACTCATCAAACCATCCACCTACATGAATCTTTCCGGCAATGCGGTGCGCTACTGGCTGCAAGAAGAGAAACTGAGCCCTGCGCAGTGTTTGGTTATCACCGACGATTTGGCTTTGCCATTTGGAAAATTGAGAATGCGACCCAAAGGCAGCGACGGCGGACACAACGGATTGAAACACATCCAAGCCATTCTTAATACCGATCAATATC